>WLWD01005905.1_pt1 | contig 118212 bp, 82 predicted proteins | sample 6712731 | NCBI WGS metagenome assembly WLWD01 (sample SAMN12718690, study PRJNA576275) | sponge metagenome | isolation source: marine sponge | host: Mycale hentscheli | place: New Zealand: South Island, Marlborough, Capsize Point | collected 2014-11-01
GTATGAGGTGTTAGCTGTGTCTGATCGGATAGAGGTATGAGGTGTTAGCTGTGTCTGATAGGATAGAGGTATGGGGTGTTAGCTGTGTCTGATAGGATAGAGGTATGAGGTGTTAGCTGTGTCTGATAGGATAGAGGTATGAGGTGTTAGCTGTGTCTGATAGGGTAGAGGTATGAGGTGTTAGCTGTGTCTGATAGGATAGAGAAGGCACTCAATGACGGTAGTCAACATAGCGCATAAGATGTTTCTATACACCTAGGAAATAGCTGGGTGGTGTTGCTGGAGGCTACAAGTCAACTCATCCTTAGCTACTAGTGGTTGATATTAGTGTTGCTGGAGGCTACTAGTCAACTCATCCTTAGCTACTAGTGGTTGATGTTGTTGTTGCTGGAGGCTACTAGTCAACTCATCCTTAGCTACTAGTGGTTGATATTAGTGTTGCTGGAGGCTACTAGTCAACTCATCCTTAGCTACTAGTGGTTGATATTAGTGTTGCTGGAGGCTACTAGTCAACTCATCCTTAGCTACTAGTGGTTGATATTGTCAATTCATTAGTTCTTTTAAAGCATAGTTTACTAAATTTTTTACCAATCAACCGTACTGTCTCAGGAATAGATAACATTGGTTGTTGTTGTTGTTGTTGTTGTTGTTGTTGTGACAAAAATAAATAACTAGGTTTAATTTTACTGAAAAATTCTTAGACTTAGTCACTTCAATCTATCAGGAATTTTTAAAATCTTTCATCAGTCCTCTAATTTATAGCCAAGGGTGAACAATGAGTGAGTGGAGTGTGTGTGTTAGTTTTATAGTTCTCATCTATCTGATGTGTGATCGTGTAGGCGGAGACGAACCCCAAGGTGCTGCAGATGATCCAAGAGCACGTGCCTGTCCTGCAGGACTTTGTACTGCGCATTCTGAAACGTCTGAAAGATACACTTGACAATGTTCCGTACGGTATTCGCTGGCTGTGTAAGGCCACGTGGTCGCTGGTGCATGAGAAGTTCCCTGAGACCCAACCCGACACACTCAATGCTCTCATCGGCGGATTCTTCTTCCTCAGATACATCAACCCAATCATCGCTACCCCTTATGGTGAGAACAGGGGCGTGGTCATGCTGGTTGATTGCTAGACAGATCTAAAGTCTGATTGATGTTCTGTAGTAAGACATGTGAGTTTGCCATACAAGAGTGAGTGTTGTGTTTGGTATGTGCAATCTCATAGTAAATAGGAGTAAAGAAAGCTATCAGCTGTGAAATATGCTAATATTATTATTGGCTGTGTAAACAGATTGATATTGTGAAGTCGTGTAATAAAAAATATCCATGTCTTAACTCCTGATTATCTTCCGTGAGAAGAGGATTTGTATCAAAGTGTGTGGGTGTGATTCCCTAGTTAGAGTGGACATTGTATTTCCTGCCTCTGATTCTCTCTGTTGCTGTGAGCTACGCTGCAGTGCGTTGAGCGAGATTGTCGACAAGGTGTTGGTTGTTGTGACCGTGCGTTTGGTAGAATTTTTAGTAAAGTTGGTAATGCTACAGCAAGTGACAATGCTATAGTTTACAATACAGTACTTCTTGTAACTAATAACAAATCATTTACTGGCCGACCATATTATTACTACACCACATAGGGAATGTGAGGTAACCTTGCCGTCTTCTCTAAGATGGACTTATTTGGTAGTGGTACTATAAAGAGTAACAAAAGTAATTTATTGTTTGTTGTTAATCTTTTTGTTATTGTCTTTGTATTTTTTTTTAGCTTGCAGACTTGTGAACAACCCTCCGCCATCACAAGCAAGACGAAATCTGACCTTGGTAACTTTACTTCTCACCTTACCAAATAAAACACACACATACAAACACACATACAATTATTCTGCATCATTGTGACTGACATTTAGGTTGTGGTGTTGCCTGTGTTTATGTCAGGTTGCCAAGGTGATCCAGAAGCTTGCCAGTACGTCTAGTGTCGATGTGAGGGAGAGCTACATGAAACCATTAGAACACTTCGTCAGGGAACACCACGAAGGACTCAAGGTAGTGAAGAGACTCGAGGAAGTAGTGACCAGGGAGGGCACTAGGAGAGAGAGGGGGTTGGGGTTAGAGAATAAGGGAAGGGCCAGGAAAGGGGTGGGGTCAAGAGAGGGGAGGGGTTGAGGCTGATAGAAAAATGGAATTTTACATCTAATTTGAATGTTCCTTCTGTCATGGAATGTGTCAGTTTTATTATTAGAAAAGAGAGTTGTTTAATTGCTGTAGGCATTTGAGTGGGCAGGGTGAGTGTTGTGGAGTGTGTGTGTGTGTGTGCGCGAGTGAAAAGGCAGGAGGGTAGTCCATCAATAACAAGTTTAGAAAATTAAGGAAGGTGGTTCTTTGCTGGTGTTTGTAATTAAGACTGGCTTACAGTTTCTGTATTTGGTTTACTGCACTCTGTGGCAGGCCGTTTTTGTCAAGTTGGGAATTACAATTCTTGCATGGCCAAAAAGTGGTAGCAAGATAGCAAATTCTGGGAATTCACAACAGATTGATGAAAATGTGGGCATGGAAATCTCCCTCCCCCCCTTTCTTCATTCCCCCTCCCTCCCAATCTTGAATTGGTTGTGCATGATCTAAATGTCCTCAGGCGTTTGCTGTATTTCCTCCACTTAGCCAGCTAATAATATTTGTAGCCGAGTGCTGATTGTTGACTCGGTACTGTGTGCAAGCTTAGCAAAGAGCGTGACATTTCACATGGTGAGAAAATAAAAAAGAGGTGCTAATTGCTCAGACTCCTTGTAGTCTCATGAATCTTCAAAGGTGTTCTCTTGGCTAGCTCCACTGCCCGGTCAAGCCCTCAGCTACACATCTGTTAGAACTAAATTTGTTTGCTGCGATATTGTTTTAAGCATTTACTTAGAATTTGTTTGATCCATTTTAGTTTACTAGTGGTAACATTTCCTTCCTGCTCCTCTTCTTAATTGCATTCTCTCTTTCATGTCTATCTCCCTCTCTGTCTCTCTTTCTGCAGACGTTCTTGAATACCCTGTGCGAAGTTCCAGATTTCCATGAATCCCTTCAGCTGGAGGAGTACGTGGCTCTCTGTCGGAATGACATCTGCATTGAGATCACCATCAGTGAGATAGCCAATCTTCACAAACTCCTACTCAAGTACCAAGAGAACATTGTAAGTGTAGTAGAGTTTGTGAAAATGAATACCCTGTACCAACTTTAGTTTGTTTTTTTTTGTTGGTATATTTTGTTTCTAACCAAGTGACCACCAAACCTACCACATACGGTGGTCTAGTCAACCACGAAGCACTTAAAAGCGTGTCATTGTGATAGGCCATACAGCTTCATTTCTGGGTAAAGGGTCTTATTAATTAGCTTTTATTTTCCTTATCACTGCTTCCAATTATCCCAGGAGTTAGTTAATGTTCCAAGCCAACTAATTAACCTCCTGTATGTCACTTAATGAGAGCAGAAGTCACATGACCATCATGAAGTGTCAGGACACCGTTTGGTGGATTGTTAAACCCTGGGGAATACATGATTCTGTGTCAATTGTTTTCTGAATTCTGTGGTGCAGTGAATTCTATTGGAAGGCATTTTCATTATTAATTAATTTTTGCATTATATTCTCACTGACCGACAGTATACATAGCATAGCATGACACGCCATTGTTGAGAAATTACTGTTTATGTACTGACCTTTTAGTGGTCATTATTGATATATTTCTAAAATTAAAGCCTCACAACGAGGGTTATGCAGATTTAATTTATTTGTCGCACATCTCTCGGCTTAACTGCAATATTAGTACGTATTTATTTTGAAACTTGGATAGGGCACATAATCACCAGTACGTATTAGGCTTTCTGCGGAAATTAGATATCGAAGATTTTAGTCGTGTGTGTGCTTGTCGTACGATTAGTTTGGAGAGAGTTTTTGTGTGTTCTCAGCTTAAATTCTGTGGTTGCCGCAAGTAAATTTGATAGTCTGGACGTCTGTGATTTGAATCTTGCCTTTCTTCTAGTTCTCTCCAGCCTGGTGCAGTAATCGTCCAGTAGACAGGCTCACTGGTGGTAATTGCGTGTTAGTTTATGATTGTGGTCGATTGATTATCAGATTTAAGAGAAAAGTAAGCATTTAACAAGAAGTTGGTGCAAGTCTAGAAGTAGGTGCTAGAGTATGTGGGTTGGGCATTGTCTGTGGGTAGTTTGAAGGACAGTGATATTTGACCACTGTGGTGAGGCTAGGATTGTGTATGTGACCAGAGCTTACTGGCATGGAATGAAGGTTGGTTGGCAAGGAGTGGCTGGTGAGAATTCTTTGAGTGTTACTGGCTGTATAAGCCCAGTGTTTACTAGGGATACAGGGAGGTGGGGCACACGAGTGTAGAGGTGGGAAGGCATAGGCACTGTAGAAAGACCAACAAAGGTAGCTTTACTTGTAATCATTTAATAAAGAAGAACATTTAAAAAAGAAGTGTATGCATGTTTTATTATAAATTATGATGCTATTGTAAGTAAATAATTAACCTTTAGAACTGATTCTATTAGCTCTGCTCTATTGTCTGTATTCTTGTGAATCCTGTGCACATGTATGACAATGAGTATTTGTGCTATATCAATGCATTTGCAATTCTGTTTGACATCAGTATGCATCACAGCAGTGTACTGCTTTCCTGCGTGGATGGCAAGTCACCTGATGGAGGATACAACTCAAACCTCTACTTGTAACTACCTTGAGGGATCCAATAACCCCCCCCCCCCTCTCTCTCTCTCTCTTTCCCTCCCTGGCACTTGAAGAATTAAAATGTTTGTTTCTTCCGTGGTCATAGTAGAAGGGCTAAGGTTGCATGTGTGTTGGAGGAAATGACACTGTTGTATTGCAGCCGTGAGCCTCGGGGTTGTCTGGTACTTTCATACTCCAGCAACTGTTATGGTTTGGTTGAGCCAGATAACTCTAGCTTGTGTGTCTGCCAAGGTGATAGGTCTCTATGCCAACATGCGCACACACACACACACACAGTGTGAGAGCTCGATGGTTTGTGTTGCTTCGTTAGGTTTACACGTCCACAAGCGATCAGGAAGTTTGGAGTATGCATGATTTCTGAGTGTTAAGAAAAGAGGAAGGCATCTGTTGGAGGATCGTGCGATTTACTAGATTGTAACTACTACTGATGATACAGAGAGAGGGAGGGGTGGACAGATAGGGGAATTTGTTGGCAGGAGAGGTAGTAAACTGGCGACACTTGTTGTTATCTCTGTATGTTTTTAAGGAGCTTGGAAGCTATAGTGCCTTGATTGTAGAGATTGATCTGATTCTCTGGCATTTTGTGAATTCATGATGCAGGCATGTTATTCCTGTGGTGTTAGAAACTAGAGGTGCACCGATAGAAGATTTTACCGATATACCGATAACCGATATTTTATCTAGAATCAAGGCCGATACCGATAACCGATAGATATATTCATTGAATTTTGAAAATTTAATTTTTACATAATTAGAAGTATAATGGTACTCGTCTAGAGTCTTCAGTGTCAGGAACAAAGTAGTGCCAAATTGGCGACCTCTTTTTAGACATCGTAGTTAAGTTTCTTTGTCTTACGCCGTCTAAGAGCAAGCAGAACTCATCCGTTCAGTATCCACGCGGCGAGTATGAAATTTTTTCTATCAGTTAATTATATCGGTACGGCGGGTAGTGTTGACGACCGATACCGATATCGAAAAAGTAGGCCGATAAACCGATAAACGATAGACCGACAGATTATCGGTGCACCTCTATTAGAAACAATAAAACAACAACAAACAAACAAACATGGAGCCCCCAACAGCTATTACAGAATTAGACTTATTGTTCTGTGATGTGTTTGTTATTTAGCAACTTGTTGAAGACGACCCATTGTCAGAAGTCCTCAAAGACATCCCAGATCCGACAGACGAGATGGTGAAGAATGAACACACTTCTATGACCCTTGACCTAATCCATGGCTCCAGAGACACAATAGGTGTGTGTTTGTTTGTGTGTGGGGGGGCAATTGGTTTTGTTGTCGTTGTTGTCTTTGCAATGTATTTGATAGTTGATATCTTTTATCTGATGGTTGCCACTCTTGAGCCTGAGCTCTATCACATTGACTTCACATAAACTATTTTATCTGATGGTTGCCACTCTTGAGCCTGAGCTCTATCACATTGACTTCACATAAACTATTTTATCTGATGGTTGCCACTCTTGAGCCTGAGCTCTATCACATTGACTTCACATAAACTATTTTATCTTTGTAATTTATTTTATTTCATTAAGTGAAATAAACAGGATGTTTAAAAATACTACTTTAACTATTATTAAGTTTTGTTTGTTTATTTATTTTTTATTGGCATCTTAGATTACCAGGAAGAAATGCAATAAGGGAGTTACTGGGGTGAAGTGAGCAGTTATTTAATAATGTATCATGTAGCCACACTCCACTGACATGCTGTGTTGTATTGATTAGATTTGCCGACGTACACGCCTCACGGTGTTTCTCTGGATGTGTCGGATGAGATAGCGACAACGAGGAGACAATGTAAACATCTCCTGAACCAACTCTTCTCAATGGTGAGTCCCTTAACTTGCTCATTCTCTGACTTCATGTCAGGAAGGAGGATGGGTCTGCTCGAGTGGAGGAGAGTGATGGATGAAATAGACTGAGTTGAGCAGGAATTAGAAGGCAGGGGGTGTATTTATTGTGTGTATTGTGGAGGATGGATTAGCATGGACTAGTGTGTCAAGTCTTTATATTCTGATGCATTCTGTGAGCAGTTAGTGTGGAGATGTACACACACCAATTAGCTATGGTAAATGGTAGAAGCAACCACTCAAGAAGAAACAGTTTTCCCAGATATATAGAAGTATCTGAGAGAGTTAGTAGATTCATAAAGGAGACGCTTACAAAGATATTGCATTACATCAATGCACATAATTGAGATGCACTTGAAGATCTCACTCGATCTGGTGTTGTTTCAACTTAAATAATAACATTTAATTCAAATGATACATATAAAATACTTGTATTTAATTCAAGTTGTTACATTTAAAATAATTATAAAACATTCCTTCTTTTTTCCATTGTTCATATTGACCTATTAAATATATTGCAGGACATTTGTTACATGCATTTTAAGTCGATGAGTATAATTTTTTTTTTTAGTTTCGTGGCTGTTACTGTAGCAACTATCACGATTATCCAGAGATTACATCAGAGCTTCTAATCCTTTTAAATTAAGACCCAGGCCAGCTCATAAGCCCTCTGTGGAGTCCCCCAGCTTTGAGGAAGAAACCCAAATCCGCTCATCCAGAGTAGACGCAGCTACTTTTTACCCCTCGCTCTATATTTGCGCATGGGGTGCATGTGTCCCATCAGGTGATCCTGCCTTTGTGTGGCTGAAGTTGAATGCTACTCAGGTTTGCTCTCTTGTGCTGTGAAGTGGGCTGAAAATAATTTGGTAACTGGTCAGTTAAAAAAAAAAGAGGCTCAAGTTATTATCTTTTTTTTCTATCTTGCCATTTTCTTATTGTCTTGCAACCTAGACTCTGCCCACAGTCACCATCAGCACTGGAAAGGTCTCTTGAAGACTTGCACATCTTTTTTTTCTGTTCCTTTGATGTAAAATAACACCGATATCATAATCGGTGTTACATTATTACATAATTCTTTAACAATCTGCCCATGCATCTACTAAGTTTTTTTGTTTTTTTTGTATTTTTATGATTTTTTTTACCTTTTGTTTACTCATCTCCATCTAAAGATTGTTTTGGCTACTTCGTATTTTAGCTTCAAAAAGAAAATGAATTATTATATAATTTTTCCTGTTAAATTACTAGAAAAGATGCTAGTGAATAGTGAGTTCAATAAACAAGTAAAGCTGCTATCAAAGAATTGCTTGTTAGAAGAAAAGAGGGCAAAGTGCCTCTTTTGCTTTGCACTTTTCCAAGAAAATTCTGTGTGTGACCCCCTGGAACTAGCCATTGTTCCCCCCCCCCCCCGGCCTACAGCTGTGGGGACGGTGTTTGCAATTTAGGGCATTCAGAGCGGATTTCTTTGATAGCTAAGAGAGGTTGACCACACCCAGTTGCTGTGCGATTGTTGTGCTTCTTCGTTTGGTATCCCATACAAGCAACTCTCCTTGGCTTTCCGTTGAGTTTTTAAAAATTTCAGAGGTTAAGTAATGCAGATTGGAACGTCTTTTCAAACCACATCAGAGTGGCAAGTTCATTACGAAAGGAGGGAGTGAAGCTGAAATTAAACCAAATTCTGGCGAGGTGTTGATTTGCCAAGCATGTTGTGGATTCCTGAGTCTCATCCGACACAACCATCGCCACATTATGCACTTAAAAAGGCCGTGCTTTTCGGGAGGGGTCCCCCTGGACGTGAAGTTGTTGGCACGGTCTGTCTTGTATTTTGGCAGGCAGTTTCTCTCAGCTGCTTTATGTCACACTACGAGACTGCGGCTAATTCTAGCCCTGGGAGTGTTTGTTTGTATGTGTTTTCTCCGAATCTCACACTTGAGGTACAAAATTCCATTCTGAAGGGATGATTTTCTGTAGTGTCGGCAGTTATTTGGCTGTTAGTGTCGAGGCTGGACTGGCTTATGGCTCCAATGTCTGGTGGAATGCATGCTTAGTAGCGTGGATTGTTCGACATCAAAGTCCGGGCAGGTGCCGCCGAGGTTCTCACCTAGCTTTTCATCTCACTATATTTGATCACACATAGTGTAACTGCAGCCAGTGAGCAAGAATTGGTTTCTAGTATTTAAAACGTAATAATAATAATAATAATATCCATATATGGACATTGTTCCTAGCAACAGCAGATTATATAAATAATAATAATGATGTTGGTGATGATGATATTATTGTTACTATTATTATTATTATATTATTATTATTATTACTATATTACTACTACTACTATTATTATTATTATTCTTACTATATTACTACTACTATTATTTAGTCTGGCGATGCTAGAAATGTTCTATTTATAATTTATCACTGTTATATCAATTTTTTTGCTAGCGTAAAGTATAAACACAAATTTAACAACGGAAGTAATGATATAATTGTTAATGATATTATGCCTCAGCACAAATGGTGAGCAAGCTAGCCTAGCTAGATTTATAGATATTAATTATTAATTATTTAACTTATTATTTTATAATTTCACCTCATTCTCCATATAAACCTTCCTTTTTAGTCATAGTAAAGTATGCATCATTAAAAAAAAATTAGCATTTGGTGATGAAAATTTATTTCTATCCATGGTCATTATCATACTTGTTGATTTCTACCATGTCCCTACCTATCTAAGTTAGCGGAGAGCATGTATGTTTTAGTTTATTAGCAAAGTATCGGCAGAGTGCCGTAGAGCTGTGTGTACTTAATCTCATGGCAAACTATTTCTGAGTCTTGTAGTTTCCCCATGTCCCATGTCTGGTTTTCCAAGTCTGGTCTGGATTAGAGACTGCAAACTGATAGCTTTGCTTTGGCCCCACTCAATGGAGGTCTCGTATCAGCCTCTAAGTGGGCTCCCCATTCATCTGCATAGCTGGAGGCAGTTCTGGTGGCTCGCTTGCAGTTTTATAGTGGTCTGTGGAACTAGTATCGAGGGAATCAGCTGTTTGCATGGTCTGCAATGGACACAATTCAAACTCAAGGCTTGTAACCCTAGCTCTTATTGTAGCAGCTATTCTGGAGGTTTGTTCTCTTTGATGAAACCAGCATGAGTAGCAGTGGGCTGGTTTTACAGAGTTTATAAATGATTCCACAACATGTGAGGCGTGTTTTCTTAGCAGATGAACCAGATCTAGTTGCATTGGTGAAGAATTTGAAATATATGGTCAAAATATTGACCAGATAATTTTTTTTCATCTTGACAGGCGCATGGTACTATAAGTAAAGGAAGTACTAATCTGATTGGTTTCTTGCTTGCATTTGTTACAATGGTCGCCAGAGTTGTGGTTTATAAGAGTCCGGCACCACCTAAGTTCCATACGGCATGAAATGAGGGGGTGGTGTGTGAAGTCTGAGTAGAAGTAGGTTTCGATAAGAGATACTTGCAAGGTCAGAACAAGACCTTGTTGGTTTTCATCATAGACCAACTTCCTCCAGGAAGGCTAAAATAACCGGCCTTCACAATATCCTTGCGGTCAGCAGCTATCAGTGATGTGGGATGGTTGACAAATGCCTATGGAGAAACCTTGCATAAACTTGCCTCAGATTAAGATGGTTGTTGTTTTATCAGGCTCATCATACTGACATCACACCCCCAACTCTTCAACCTATAATGCCAAGGACTTCCCTATCACTGCACCAGCCACCTCTGATTAACCTTTACCAATTAGGAAATAGTTGGATAAAGATCTTGTGGGGTGTTATAATAGAAGAAGAGGCCATTCTGTGTGAGATGGTGGTCTGGCGACCTGTGTGCTGCATTCTGAAATTTCCTTCAGTATAACGTCGAAATTTCACATTGTTAGTTTTACCAATAAATTGAGTGTGAGGGATTGATGCTACTATTGTATTGGTATTAATAACTTATAATTAATACAGTCATATTACAGTAATTAATACAGTCATATTTCTTCACATAGTACAAAAAGAAAAGAACAGAATTTCAGAATGAAAGCAACTGTAGTGTTATACACATGTATATATATATACTAGTGGTGTGCTTGAGCACAAATGGCGAGCGAGCCTTAAACTACACTATTGTTAAAGGATTGATTTTAACAACTAACACTCAAGCTACTAAACTAAAGTCGAGTTTTTAAATTACCTATATGCGGTAACGGGGATTCAATGCCATAGTAACCGCTCCCGCAACTGTTTGAATTGAAAAAGAAGCAACAAAATCAAGTCACGTTATTTAAAATTTTCTTTGTGATATTCTTAATAGTAGTTGTAATGCACAATACTTTCACACAACTGAACATACCTTACGCAAGACTTACCTTCGTGGTTCGTCTAGTGGACAATGAATTTTCAAGTAAATACTGTTACGTATGGCTTATAACTGTGACAAATAGCGTATTAACTTACCATCGCCACTAACTCGGATAGAAATGGAGCTCCCATAAGTTTTTTAGTTTTAACTGCACCCACAAAAGAATTCCAAGCGGTAAACAATTCAATTTCTAAGGTGATACGGGTAATGATCGCTAAACCGGGGGATTCTGTTTAGTGAAGTTTGGGACGGGGTCGAACACGGAGCGAACACAAAAATACGCGAGGGTCAAAGTACAAAATGACATACGTACGTCCACACATATATATAAACAAACAAATATCCAATTGTGTTACCCCTGAGAGTGTCTCGCTCGCCAATTATATTATATATTTGCTATTGTGATAACAAATTCTTTTTCATACAGTATTGAATATCAGAAATTTGCTAGTGAATAGATCAAGTAGGAAATGGGTAGGAACAATATTACCTCCAGCTTTAACGATGAACTTTCTCCTTATCAGTATAACATAATTCATTTCCAGTTCACCACCGCCTACAAGGAACTTAACCACCATGCAAAGTAACTCCAGGGTAAGAATGCAAGGTCCTAGGTGGAGAGGAATGCAAGCCCCTTAGGCCAGCCGATAATCTCAACGAGCTTTGGTTTTAAAAATGAATTTTTTTAGTTTTTGTTATCATGTTACATTTACGTCGTACAAAGATTCAATGATTATATTCCACTCAGAATATTTTAAGAGACTCTGGAAATTTACAAATAAGGACAGTGTTGTGAAATGGAGCGGATAATTAGCCGGCAACACTGACCCTAGCCGGGAAGTGCTGGTCCGAGGATATCCTATATCATCTGGTAAGAGGTACAGTCCACTAGCTGAAACGCTCACACTTTTTGTAAATCAAAAGAAAATGGAGCATTAAAACTACTAAAACTAAGGATAGTTTATCAACTGTGGTTTGATGGTTTAATAAACACTTTCCTAGCCTCACCCGGTGAGCACAACAAACAAAGGATATGAAAGAGGTTCAGTTGGTCAACCCATTAGCCAGCAGACATCCTTACCCATACCAATTACGCAGCAATTTACCGGTTTTCACAGGATGGTAATACTCATTGGGGTGCATCAGTGTGTATTCATTAGCTGTTTATGAAACAATACTGAGTGGCATCTAATACTTATTATCCTCTATCCCAGAAGAGAAAATATGAATAGGAAGCAAGAGAGAGAGAGAGAGAGCCCTCAGGATATGGCTGTTGAACATTTTCATTGGCTTGTTATAGTCATTTCAGGTCATTACTTTAAGCTGATCTCTTAATTCTTCTTTCTCTGATACCAATGAAGCACAAGTTGGTCAAGCTCTCTTGGTGTTAGAACTAGCTAGCTGTTGAAGAAGACCTGTAGTTCGATAGGATAGTGAAGAATGGTGTAGGCTACACGTCTGTGTGCGCCCGCCGTTGAGTTTACTGATCATTCATTATTCATCTCGTGGAGTAATCGTGCAGCAACTACTAGGAGTAGCTATTCCCCCGGGAGGATTTTTTTGTTTATTTATATTTTTGAATGGTGTTATAGAGCTACAGAGACTTTTAGTGATGAAAAAAAAAAATGAACAAATTCTTTCTGTGCTTCTGCTGTTCTATGCTTCGTTTTACTTGATTTGCAGTATAGGAGGTCAGGTTGTCAGTCACATCAATAAATACTGCACACAATGTTCTGTTTAACAATAGGAGGAGGAGCAGGCTAATGTAGATTATATAATTTGGAGCTCAGCATTTTAATTTGTTTAGATGCATGCGAACAGATAGATGGACCTAAAATTTAACTTGGATGGACCTAAACTTTGACCTATGAGCTCAAGCATATTTCCACCTGTATATCCCAGGCATTAGTTTATATTTTTACATACACCAGAATTTCGTCCCAAACTTGTGAACTCATTTCCCTGTCTGGTTGTCAGGTCTATCCCAGGTATGTGTATTCCTAAGTTCTGTGCTGGTTGGTGGAGTACACATTTTTCACTAGTTGTGGCATGACACTTCTGGCTCACCGAGCAGCAGCTTCACTGGATGTCTGTGATTATGGCTACACCTAGGCTGGAGGGAATAGGTGGAGTTAAGTTCGGTGAACTCTGATAGAGCTATGGTTGTTGTGCGATAGTGAGATCTTTAAATGGAATTACAGTTCGTGGTTTGAGCAGTATCAAACATCTGAGAGAACAGTGATAAAAATTCACACTATCAAATTATCAGCACTTTCCAGTTGCCATATTGCATTGTCTGAAAAATCAAATCCAAGTTCGTATTTTTCCTCTACCAATTCACAACCACTAACTAAAAATTGAACTAATTTTCTGTGACACTCAAAAACTGATTTAGGTCAAATCAGTCTGGTCTCTCTGTCTCAGATTGTAGTACCAATGATCAGATTGGTAAGTTGCTATTTGGCGATAAGTATGGAATATAACAGGCTGAATATTGCATTGCAATTATCCACACCTCCTACCTCTCTATTAGCCCCCACAGCACAAGTTATTTCCCTTCAATTGTAATTGCAAGTGTATAATAATAATAATATACATGATTCAGCTTTCTTTCACTCATTAAGACAACCAAACATTTTTTAAATTTTGTATTGTTTAAAAAAGCCTGTGAAAAAGAGAGAATACATCTGATGAACAACAGCAACAATAATAATAATAACAATAATAATAATAATCACTAATCAGTATAGTTTGGTATGTAGAGAATCACATTCATTCTAATCTAATGTGTATCGTTCACTTTTTATTACAGTTTTACTACTTTTTACTTCTTGGCATCCTCTTTTGAGAAATTGTTAATATTTTTACTTTTTTTTCTTCTTAGCATCCCATTTCTGAGAAATCTGTGATTGTTAAAACCTAGCTGTGGACTCTTGTATGAAGCACACCTTGACCATAAGATAAGCCTCATTTTTACAGGCAACCACTAAAAAATGTCTTATCAATCAGCCTGTGGCCACTTTAAATATTCAAAAGCAGCCCATGTGGTTCGTGTGTAGGACTCCAGGCAAGGCTTGCCCTTCCACACTCACCACTGCCTGGTATCAGATCTGCTAGCTGTGTGTCCTAGAACTCCTCTCCCTTTCTGAGGGAACAAGAAGAAAGAGGAGAAAGTATGATGATGGCCATTGGGGTGACATTGTTGGACAACCTGCGCACAGCTGTGTATACATAGAACCAGATTTCTAGACGAGAATCTGTTGTGGTATTAACGCTGGCTAAAATCCTGGTTTTTTTGTTCCCTTTGTTGCTGGATTCATGGATTCTGAGCCTGGTAAAAGTGGGCCAAGCTGATACAGGTGGGCCGCTCCCTGTGGACCATTGTGTGGCTCAGATAAGCTTCTTTAAAAAAAAAAACAACTGCCGCGACCTTTACCACTTGGAGATTAACAAAAAGTGGCCAGAATGAATGGCTTCTTATCTTTGTGACCTGCAAAGGCCATGTTTTCCATTAAATGCCCGCTGTTTAGCTTTGCTGGAGGGATCAGGGCAGCTTTCACCAAGCCCTTCAAGAGTTGTTTTAAAAATCCACACAATAAGCCCCCAAGACAAGCCTTATGGTTTTACCCATGAACGGGGTTTGGCCCATGCAGGATATCTGCTTACATAAGTGTGTGTGTTTGGGCAAGCTGTGGTGTCGAGCTGGTATGGAGGGTGGCTTGCTTCAGCCAACTGAACTGAAGTGCTGGTTGGCTTTAGCAAAAACACAAATCTCTTTGAGTGGGTAAATTAGATGAGCCTGGTGAGAATGAGCAGGAGAGAGAGGGAGGAGTGGTGGGGCAAAGAGTGCCTGACCAAGTGATGTAGCCTACAGCAGATTTCAAACTGTATAAATCATATGATCAACTCACTCACTGTATGGGTACCACTTGTTTGTGGTGACGTAGTTCAATATTAGTGCGTCCTTTGAGGTAGTGTTAAGAATTATGTGCAAGCAAGTCCAGCTGATCCTGTGGCTGATTGCCTATTGTTACTGCTCATTCATTCACTGAGGCTCTTTTCTTGTGTGCAAGAGGAGCACGTGTGAAGGAAAGTTCTCACCTCTATCCTTCCATTGTGACCTTTATTTTATATTCACCAGAAGTTAATTATGCTGTTGTATTGCGAGGTAAAGTAAAGTTGTCAGAGATAGTAATAATTGAAATGCATACATATTATGTAAGGAATTAGTGTGAAATTATTTACAACAAAATAACTTGTACTAAAAAAGGATAAAAAACAAACAAAACAAAAACTACAGCAATAGAAAAGCTAGTAATCAATTCTTCTGTCCCATCTTTTTTTTCCATAAAAGTCTTTTATTGTTTTGGTTCTATTGTTACAGAGCAAAAATGGCGTAATGAAAAACTTAATAATGCCATCTTTTTTTCCTGAAGATACTGTGGGCAACAGCACTTGAAAATCCAGGGTGTCTTTGAAGAGACATTGGACAAGTAGCACTTTGTTATTAGTTGTGATCTAAGCCTCAGGGGAGAAGCCCAAACTCCTCCTTCTTCCTCTTGTCTCTCTCATATTCTTGACTGGTACTTAAGATAGTAAGTGCCACTTAGATAAATAAATTAAGGGTAGATTGCTACCATAGTATTTCCTGTGCAGTAACTACATCATACGACTTCCACACATGTGTGCATTGTCAATGTATGTGCATAAATCACGGGTTTGTCTAAATCAATGTTTAGTATTTATCAACCCTCAGCGTGCATGCACAAGAGGGTTATAGTAGTTGTCCTGTCTGTCTGTTTGTTTGTTTGTCTGCCTGTCTGTCTGTCTGTCTGTCACGCTCTGATTTTGGAGATTACTGACGATTAACCGTTGAACTTACTCAGAATGACGATTTGAAACCTTTTATTATGCTACTTTTTAAATTTCGGGCTGATTTTTGAGAAAGCGCAAAGCTGTCAGTTCCGCATACATACTAGCCTTTGTGGACTAATGCCCCCTATCATCACATCATAATCATGTGAGCAAATAACTCCTTGCTGCCTGTGATAGTGTTGCTTTATGCGAGTCTTTATGCTAGGAAGTGATGGAGTGCTAGAAGTTGAGGTTCGCGTTGACAATATATACTGGTGAGTGTCCCTACTGTTTAGTTTCTTCTCATATAAAAACAGCATTTGCATCTACAGCTTTCTTTATACTAGATTAGAATAGAATAGCTAATACCTTATTGATTTGGTCTGAGATGATTGTAATAACTAGCCAGTGTATAGTAGCGCTGAGGGTTCGCACCTTTGGTGCTTCATAATGTTTTTTTTTTTTTTAATTTCATGTACCATGTCTGGATTCTGAGTGTGATCACACATGGCTAAATTAGACAGATTATTATTATTATTATTATTATTATTATTATTATCATTATTATTATCATTACTTCTGTATTATAGATCTGTGATTGCAAATATTTCTTAATAGCTCCTAAATAGACTGAGCTATTTGTGTGAATTATTGGTAATGGTTTAGTGTTAAGTGTATTTGGTGCTTGCTAGCCTTCTTACGCCACTTCCCAGAGAGCTTACTGTGATTGATGGCTGAGTTTGTGGACTGCAACAGCGAAAATTAGCCAGTGAAGTTCCTGGGGGCATTGATCTGTGCAGGCGTTGGAATTGATCAGTGTCTACATACCACTTGTTTATCGATTAGTGGTGTGATGTTTTATTTATTTATTTAGCAAAATTTGTGTGGTATTTTGGTGACCTCCCAGTGGATGGAAACACACACACTCTCTCTCTATCCCCCCCCCCCCCCCCCCCCCCCCCCAGGACAAATAGACTTATCTTCTGTGTCTTATTGAGTTAGCACATCTTTCTTTCTTTTGTTTGTACAACTGGTTGAGGAGAGCTGATAGCATCTTTGAGGCACATGGTTGCTTTTGTTTGGTCTCCACCTCAAAGCAATTGTTCTGCTTATTCTTGGAATGTAATTAACAAAGTTTGGTTTCTTGCAGTGGTCTGCGTCTCTGACTCTACCATGATGTGGATTTCATGGATGCGACAGTCTTATCCAACTTGTATTGATGTACTTCAAACTTAGAAGGGATAGTAGAAACAGATGTCTATAAAGTAGCTGCAACTTTCGTTATGACCACAGTGCACAGTTTAAGGTCAAGATGAGAAATATTGGCGGACTTCTCTCTGTGTGTGTATGTGTGATGCTTCACGTTGGCTTTGAGAAGACTTGTCAAGCAGAGCTTGAATGGAGTCCGAGACCTTTCAACTACAACAGACGGATACCAATCTCAGACAAAGTTTTCCTGTCGTTTTGCCTATCAGATAATGAAAAAAGTGAAGTCACGTTTGCTATTATTAAAATATTTTATTTTTACCCTGGCACAAGGTTTCGTCGCAAGGCTTCATCTTCTGTGTGACGCTACTGCTGTGCCAAGTATCTCGTGAAGTGTAGCCTTGGTCTGATAGTTTCCAATAGAGCAGAAATACTTCTGAAAAGCTTTCCAGAGACTCACTTGATGCATGACTGTTTCTCAAGAGTATCTGTTGCATCCAGGAGGGCTACGTGTCGTGGTGGAATTTTCTTTGCATGCAGGTGGTACATAGCACGGCTGAATATGTCTTCAAACTGACATGCTCGCCATTTATATTTCCGTGCTCGTGACGTAATTATGTATATTTGCATTTGTTAATTTGCTGTTTATTTATTTATTTAGTTATATATGAATTTATGAATTTGTTATCTCAACGTGAAACCCAGAATATTATTTTTTCTGATGATGTTGAACTTGAATTAGAGTTTACTAGTAGCCTAAGTCCAATATGAATGTGATAATACTAATCCTTTATATAATATAGCAACTTGTTGTTCTGCTGTTCCACCATGTGGATGTAATGAATATTTCCCATCAAATACTACTCGATATTTTTTCTTTCCCTCCTATTACTGCTTTGACAAGTTGTATTATTGGGCCCATAGTATTATATGAAAAGAAACTATACAATTAAATGGTGGATATCAGTTTGAAGAGTACTTAGCAGCACTTTGCAGGTGATTTGACGTGCCCCTGAACCACCATCACTGAGACAACAACTACAATAACAATGCACTGCTTCTGGAAGCCTTAGATGTCCCACTGAAGTGTAATGGTTGAGCTTCTAGCCTCATCTTCGTGCCCAGCCACTTCATCTGCCTTGCCCCATCCACTGCCAGTGCAAAACAAACACTGCGAGAAGCTCCATTCAGTGTTGTTTCCTCAGGAAGTTTGGTAGTGTCTATTGTTGGAATAAGGTAGCCTCTTATCCACAAACCTCCCCACATCTAAGTGGACCCATCGACTCAGTCCATGCTTACCTGTAAGCCCCCCTCCCCCTCCCCCCTTCTTCCCCCTGACTTGCTCAACATCAGTTGTTTTTGGTGTTGGGTTTGGTGGTTGCAGGTGTGAATGGGTTAATTAAAAAAGTCGCTTATATGAAAGTATTTCCTCAGAATATCCTTGGAACTGTCGCATTTAAAAAGGCACACAATGAACTAATCTTTCCTAACTGGTTCCTGTCATCAATTAATCTGCATTTATAGTTGGTATCAGATTGGTAAAACACCTGTTCGCCTGGGTGTAATTGGTATCAGATTGGTAAAACACCTGTTCGCCTGGGTGTAATTGCTCTGTTTTCCAATCTTCTAACTTAGTAGTGGTGGCGAATGAAGTATAAAGAAGGGTTGATAGAATGATGTTATCAATTCTGTGTGGTTCTGCTGGTTGCAGTGTGTGAGGAACCCGTAGGTTGTTCTTCTAGAATCCGCCATTGAATGTGGCCTGAAGCCCTTCAGTTTATGTTGTTGTTGTGGCATTAACAGCTGGAAGATGGTAATTTTTTTTCTAAGCTTCTTTCTAATTGATGTGCTGAAATGCTATTATTAATGAGTATGGGAAGAGGTACAACATGCAAAGAAGAATGCTGTAAAAAAAAAAAAAAGAATTAGTAACCTGGTGGTAATATATTTTTCATTTATTAGCTTAGTTGTTTTGTAGTAAATACAAGAGATGTTTGATTTTCTTCTAATTCATTCTATAACTGCATTACAAAGGTTCATGGTCTAAACAGTATACTGTCTTTTTTTATGCTTCTAAGTTCTTACAACAAGTTGAATTATATAGATCACTCAGAGTAAGTAGTGGGGACTGTAATAATAATAATAATAATATAATTAGTAATAATAGTAATGATAATAATAATAATAAAATAAATTCTAAATTTCTAATGGAGTTATGGTATAGTTTCATTGCATTGGTATGTTTGTGTTGTTCCAGGCCCCCCACTGTTTACAGGAAGAAAACTTGGACTCAGCATTGGAGAGGGCTTGCCAGTCTCCTCTGGAAGAGGCGCGGTCTAATGCGGAGCTGACCTCTAGTCACATCACCACCCTGAAGGAGCTGGGGGGACTGATACGCCAGGGCAGGGATCTCTATCAAGACGTGAAAGCTGTGAGTGATGTTGTGGCGGTGGCTATCGTTGTATGGCAGAATAAGAAAATGAAATATGGAATAAGTAATTTTATGTTACTTTTATTTGGTCAATTGGTTTTATCTTCATCATTATTACTAAATTATCCTATTCAATGTATACTGAACTGAGTCGAAATAATTATGGTCCCATAGGGAATGCATTAAAGCAAATAGGAATTTTTGCACAGGACAGTATTTTACCTGTGTCACCTGTGTTCTTGGTTATTAAAAATATTGGGTTCTTAAGTTCCCCCAAGTTGTAGCATTGTGCTTCGTACACAATTAATTCAGAATTCATTATTTATTTGATACAGGAGAGTATCACTGGTCTGATGGCCTTATTTACACTGCAGCACATACATACCAAGCCAACACACTCAGTGAATAATACATATTTATTTTAAAGTTCCGTCTTACTTTTATAATTTTATTAAAGATTTGGAACCATTTAAAATTTTACCTTTTCTCAATATAATGGGACACACCCTCTAGTCAGACATTCATCCTGTTTCTGTAAGAACCAACCATTTGCTCCTTTCCGTATCTCCAACTGACATCAGTTGTCAAGTTGTATTTATGATCTTCCATGTTCTTAAACCTTTATTTGGTAAAGAGTGACAACAATCAACCGACTTTCAATTAGACCACCACTTCAAACGATGGCACAGAATGCTTTGTTGGAAGACCAGAGGGCTCCACTTCACGGAGAGGAGGGAGATGTCAGTGGTAGGGAATGAGGTAGAGCCGGCACAAATTTCACACATCAATCGTCACTAAATTTAATTTGGTGTTGTTTTCCCTTTTGGAAGAGATAACTGGCATTGCCTTCTTAGCACCTGCCAAACTACACACATTGGCAAGCAGGAAGATATAAATTGGGGTTGGTATGTCGGAATGGCTATTTTATTTTGTGTGTTTCAGATTTGAAATCTAAAATTACAGGGTCACGTGCATTCAGTTCCTTAACCCATTCACCGGCACAAGCGCATATAGGCGCTCAAGGATGATGAAATGCGGGGAAAATAATTTTCCCCTAAACGATAAACGCTAAAGCTTAGCTGCAGTGCCCAGAGCACGGCTAATGTGTTATTCTATTGCATGTATTTTTAGAATAGAAATAGCTACTACGAACTAAGGTAGTCAGGCTAAAAATAAACTTGACGTTAGCTCGAAAAATGGCAATAAGTTTGTCTGCAACTGAGGTAGTGGATCTTGTCTGCAACGACGTTTTTGACTGCGAACGTGAGAGGGAAGGGGTACAGGAGCTATATAGCTACCTTGGAGGTACTACTGTCAAGGATAGAGAGTTGAACTTGCTCGCTAAAGCTGTCATTTCGTTGCCGGCTGAGGAAACTACTCTTGAGAGCTACTAGAACACTGTAGGTAGCGAACATACCAGCATCTATGTCGAAGAGGAAATGGACCTTGATATTCCAGTTAAGAAAAACAGCTATTTACATAGAGTATTCGAGAAAAAAGTAAGAAATAGTTTTCCCAGGAACATGGCGGTAAGTTTCATTATGCCTAAAAGCTTTCCTGGGAATATGGTGCTAATTTGGTCACAGCTGTAAACTTTTTTTTTTAAACTCCCAGCAATAACTAATGATTTGACTGAGCTACCTTTGCTGCTCTGTACTTTGAACTTCTCTATTCATTCAAATGATGATGTCTTTAGCTACCTACTATGCAAGGTCAGAATATTGAGATGATGGTAATACTGATTATGTTAAAAGCATGAAGAAGGTTGACAAAGTATTGAATGGATGAAAAATGAGGAGTATGAGTAAGAAAATTGATAGAGGGAGGAGTGAGTATGTGCAGAGGACTGGATTGTTTGCGAAATATTCTTTTATTCTTGATTCTTGATGGTTTTTTTTTTGCCCAGCTAACAGTCACGCCTCCCCTGGTGTCATCAGTGAGCAACAGCATTGCTGGCTGAGATAACTGTCTATTATAACAGTAAAAAATATCTAATCATGCACAAGCAATTGCTAATATTGCACTGGAACGCATACAGATCACATTGCTATGATATAGTTAAGTTGTGGTCACAATAACCACTTTGTGGCTTATTGCTAGGAAACCAAATTTGACCAAAAATGTTGAACAATACATGTACTTTACGTGATATATAGTTGCTAGAACTCCTGATTTTATATTTATTTTTAAACATTCGTATAGAAAAAAATAAAATTACTGAATTTTATCTGCCGGTGAGAAGGTTAATTAATTATCATCAAGTACAAGAATTTTAAGGTACCCTTAAATGATTTCACTTATTAATTCAGGGGCTCTCTATCATTCAATGTAGATCTTTCTGACAGTAATAAAAGTTTGAATTTGTGTGGCTTTAGGTGAAGCCAGTGAGTGAGTGAGAAACTAGATTTGATTGCATGGAGTGTGTTCACAACATACCCGCATTTTCCCTTCCATTCTTGAGGTAGAAATTGTATGGCATCTGCTTAGCATGTTTTATTAAATTAGCTCCCTTCTTGTTCCTCCCTACGGCTGCATAATTTAGGCCAGGAATGTGAAGTGAAGAAATTCCTGAAGGCTTTCTACACTTCCTTAATGCTTATATTTGGTGAAGTAGGATGTCAACTTTTGGGGATTGCGCTATAGTTCATTTGAATAAATCTCGCACTTTCAAGTTGGAGGAAGTCACATGTGCACTGGTTCCTTCTTGTAGTGTGTCTTGCTTTATGCTGAAAATTATTTTCTCCATTTTCCCTTTGTGTCAGTTTAATCCTTGACTTGCCTTGCCACATTATCCCTGGACACTTAGCTCATCTGGGATTGCTCCCAGCTGGGATGTACTCAATTACGGTTATATTTAGCTTCATGTTTGGGTTATTAAAAATAGAGTGCTTGTTGGCATTTTGAAATGGCTTTTGTTGTATGTTGCTTGATGGGGTGTGACTCCTCATGGTTTCGTAGGCGTCGTGTGCGAATGGGCTAGCAAAGCAGTGGAGTTTGGTGAAGGTCACAGTTCGTAGTGTGTATTAAATACCATGGATGCCTTGTGTCCACTTTCGCCCACCCAAACGAACTGCTCTGCCAGTTTAGAGAAGAAGGGTTGCTGGCTGTCAAGTTTATTAGGATGCCAATTACGATCACAGATTACATAAAAAAAATTGCAATTTATTTTAATCATATAAGTGGGTAATCGAAGGAAGAAAGTAGTCTTTAAAACTATTAAAGACACATAAGAAATAAACACTGTTGACTTTCACCCCTATTGTTTAACAATGAATTGAAGAGAGAAGCAGAGTTATGCAAGTACTGCTTCTTATAAATATAGATAGGGCTGTAGAGTCGTAAGCTCTAAATGTACAGGGTAGACGATTGTTGTCTGGGCTGTCATCTTTAGGACTTAAGATGGGAATCGGAGGGAGACCTTAGTACTGGAAATTAGTAGCTTGCAGAGTTGTAAAATGTGAAACACTACTGTTACACTTGCGTACACGTGGGGAAGACATCTTTGTGCCATGGAATCGAGCGAGTACAGCTTCTGTTTGTTTCATCAGCCAGTGAGGTATACAGTACAAAGAGCGAGCAACGCACATGTGATGCATGTGTGTACATGTATGCGTGTGCTAATGTGAGCAGTTCACCGGAATACTAATGCCACCATAATATCTCTTAATTGGAACAGTTCAATGGCAATATTAATGTGACAATATCTCTTAATTCCTTTTCTGGAAATTTAGTGAAAAAAAGAAATATATGGGTTTTTTTATATGAATAACTGCCTGGATGGATGTTAGTAGAGATGGTTATGCAGTTTGCATAGTTGCCTAAAGTGCTCCCCTGGCTTCTTGGTAGGTGTATGTGAGTGTCTGCACTTGTGCATGGCTCACATGTAATTGACATGTACTTGACATGTAGGTGACAAGTACGTGACATGTTGGGATGCCGTTATAGGAGTCTGTAAGGATTCTCTCTTATTTGACCTGGACCAACTTACAGGGACACAATGAGGGAGTGAAATAGAGTGGTGTGTGTGAGTGTGTTTGTGGGTGGGTGTGTCTGGGCCTCAGAGCCTGTAGGTACGGAGTTGGAGCTCCACTCAGGCAACTTTCCATCTTGTTTTTATTCCTGTGCCTCCCACCAGCCCCACCAGTCCACCCAGCTGTGATTGGGTACCTGGCATTTGCTGGGGTGCAAATTCAAGGCCTATTCTCATGAAACAGCAATGGTCCAGGTGGGACTTGAGGTGCCCACACCACTTGCTGTGAGGAAAGGCCTGTTCTCCTGCAAGTTCCTAGCCCGGCTCCAGGAGCTTTGCTTGCATGGCTCACAGTGCCTGCTTAGTGCACAGGCATCCTGGCTCTGTTAGGTGCATGTGACCTGTTAGTGGTAGCAAGAGAATTTGCATGTGTGTGTAGTGAGTGGTTTGTGTGTGTGAATGTGTGTGTGTGTGTGTGTGTGTGTGTGTACATGCACGTGTGTGTTTAGAGTGGACCACACTTATGTGCTTAGAATTTTTAAGAACATACCAAGTAAACACATACTTGTACTTTTTCAGTTCATTCTGTGGCACATACCTCAACTCTGTAGCTTGTAAAGGTGTGAAAATTTGGTTGGCAGAGGTGAATGTATTACCTTTCAAGTTGTGTACATATACGTGTGTGTGTGTGTGTGTGTGTGTTTTATTTCTTACATACTAGCAGTTGGAGTCTGTGTTTCCATCACATACAGTTTTTCCTCCTGTGAAAGTGATAAGTTTTAAAACATGGCGTTGGAGAGAGAGAGGATGTGTTGTGTGTGGTACGAGGAAGTAGTTTGAGAGAATGGGAGAACGCTAATCGCGAGATGTTCATATTATACTCACCAAATCAACAATTGATGTCAGTTTCCTTTACCAATAGATGTTGGTTCACCACGACACGGATTCCCTCCAGTTATCATTTACTTTACAAGATCCAGTAATTTTTACCTCTTTTCTCTTATTGAGTTGAAGTCTGGCAAGGAACGAGCTCACACCTGCCACCAGAGCTTGGACTCATTAATTTATTTATTATCTATTTATTATTTATTTGTTGTACTCTCCCCACCCCACCCCGGGTGAGTGCCACACATGTACTGTTCTATCCCACCAACTGCACACCACCCATGCAGTCTACGTGCGTGCATGCAGGCGGGCGGGCAGATGGAAGAGGTTGGTGTGAGTTACGCCTCCGGTGGCCCCACTCCACTGCACTCGGCTCACCCAGACAGACGCTTCAAATATTTCCTCCATCAACACACACATTTATTTATTTATTTTATTGCGCAGTGAGGTTGTTCGTTCGTTCTTGAAGTGCTTGGCTTATTATTTCCACAACCCTAGTGGCGTGTGTATAAATATAGTAGCACGGGCTAACATTCCAAGGTCGTGCATGGGTTGTCGGTGTGTGGGTTCCCTTCGCGGAGAGTCTTTCTCAGTCTGGGTGGCAAGCTCAAGTTATTGAAAATACGGTGTAAGCCATCACAACCCAGCCTCCTTGACCTTCAACATTCCTTATTGTGGACCTGAATTATTTGCAAGATGACCTTCTTTTAGTTTTCTGTGATTGAATTTCATTTGGGAGAATGAGAGAAACCATTGATAATATATTTTAGAGTGTGTCTTTCTGTATGTATGACTTATGTTGTTGTTTTTTTTTGTTAATTGTGTGTGTGTGTGTGTGTGTGTGTGTGTGTGTGTGTGTGTGTGTGTGTGTGTGTATTGCAGGGATTTCCAGATATGAGGCAGCTGCTTCTAAAAGCAAGATCCGAATTGAAGAGTTTGAGAAGTATTTACCAGGTATGCCAACACAGTAGCTGTGTTAACTCTGTGTGGGTGTGGTTGATGTGGTGTTAGCTCTCAAAAACTGCCCCTTAAGTGGATGCAGTTTAGTCTACTTGTTTGAATTTCAGTTATTTAAATTCTTGAATTAACCACACGCAAACACTAAACTTTACTTCTCCTAGTCCTTGTTCAGACATCCTCAGTTGTCTCAACTTTCTTCTTTTGGGATAACTGAACCTTTTGGATACTAATTGTTTAGAGGAATGATAAATCATTACATGTCCATTTTGCAATGAAAAATAAACTTGCTTTGCTCCAATATAGTCCATGTTTGAAACAACAATTGGTGCATGCTAAGCAACCCTTGACCCTTACCATATTTTTTTTAAATATTTGGCCAAAATTTTTGTCACTGTTATACTTTTTACATAAAGAAATAACTTAGTAGTCAGATCTAGGTTTAGCCCTGACATGCCACAACCCCCAAATTTTTCCACACAGCCCACAAATAAATACCATACCCAATTGCCTGTTAAAGAGACTTGGAGGAAGCTTGGACCAATTGAATAGCTACCAAAACAATGGATTAAAGGCAGTGAAATTGAGACTTCCAGGTGCACCTGACCCTAACCAACCTCAGAATGAGTCTTGCTTTGGAGATGGTTTCATAATTCTACATAGTGTATCATGTCTTGCTGGTCAGGTGGTTGAAGAATGGCAGAGGAGATTTTGTGTGGAGCTTCCAGTGTGTTCACTATTCAATACCTGAGGTTTTGGTGGTCAGTTTGGTTGCAAATTTATTCATACACTCTCCCCCCAGCTTTCTAGTTATGTTTCATTCCTTCAGGGCTCCCTTTGTTTAGAAATTAACTTAAAATTTTTTTTTTATAGATTATCCATTTAAAAAAATCGTTTATAGAATATTTTTTGTTGAGTGTAGTGGAAATTGTTTTACTTTCTATAGAAATTTTGAAAGTAATTGTCAGTATGTCCAGCTTGGTCTTCTTTTCATTATATATTATAGCATGTTATTCTTTTTAGCATCATTTGTTGAAGTTTCAGTGCAACATATCTTTTAAGCAAAGTGTTTTATCTTTTAAATACAGAGACATATTTAATAGACTATACATCCTTAAAAGTCTTCTTCTTTTTTTTCTCTTTAATTTTAAATAAAAATATTTTACATACTATTTTAACTTCTTTTAATGAATATGTTTAATTGGTATGATATTAAACCTGGCATGCTAAGCCCTTGCCACTTTAATTTTTAAATAATTTTTGTATGTTTCATTTGCTGAACTGGCACTCATGGTGTGATTATATTTTTATAATTATTATATCATTACGGTGATCACAAGGAAAACTTAAGTGAGAATGGCACAGTTAGCCTTTCATTCTGTCTTTTTCCTGCTATTCTGCCGGCTGCCAAGTGTGAAGCCATTAACTAGCTGAACCATCTAACTTTCTTTCATGTAGCTACAATATCTAATTTGTTACTCATGATAACTTTTATGGGTTGGGTTAATGGTATTCAGGAGATAGCTGATGCACTTTCTAAACTGCTTTTTTATTCCCTTGGCTATAGATACTGCTGGGTGATATCATCTTCTGAAATTGTGATTAAATATGTAGCCTTTTAGGGAAAGGTTTCAATAGGGATCAGAATTTAGATTACCAGTTGTAACACGGGCAAGGTGGGCACTAAGATGGCATTGACAGATGAAATATTAGGCCATAGGTATATTTAAATATTTGAATACGTTCATACATAAGTAGAAACTAAACTTACTGTAATATACCGGCAAGACTTAATTTGATATATTGACCAAATTCCAACAAACATTAGCAGCTCGTGTTGTATTTAGTTTGGCCTTCAGTCGTTTATAATATCTTTTATTTATTATTTTATTAGCCGTGCATAGAGTTCTCACTGTCTGTGTGATTGTGTTTAGGTTCCTGTATTGAGTCAGTCATACTGCACACACTGCCTGCCTGTTGTGGTCTTGTGGGGCACAGCTCTGCAGAATGAAACACCACAACTAAACACTTAACAAGTATTGAGGGGGTGTGGTATGTGGGCGTGACCCACTGGGAAAACAAAATTTATTTCATATTTTGTATTGTACTTAATTTCATTGTGATGGACCCATTGCTAGTGACAGTCATGGGTTTGCAGTGTGCTTGTGTTAGTGCATCTGTACTGGTTACAGAGACAGCATTGATATTTCATTTTTATTTATTGTGTGGGGGTAAGATGGTACAGAGGGGAACTATGAAGGGAAATCACAACCTTCCCATAGTAATAGCAAGTATGCTGAATTACCCAATGAGGATTGTGCAAGGAATTTTGCCGGGTAAACTGCCAGGTAACTGCCGGGTAACCCTTGTTTGACTCCATCCTTTTGGAATTTTGCTTGATGTAGCATTTGTGTGAACGGGTGTCTCCTCCCACCTCCCTTCCCGGCAGATGGGCTGTACATGTGGGGGCCATTGTTGATCCATGTATGAGGATGTTTCCCTCATCCCAGGTCTCCCTGCTGGCAATTCAGAGCAGTCTGTAGAGCAGGGTACAGGGTAACAGGAGCTGTTTTGCTGCTGATTCATTGTGGTGAAATGTCCCGGTCTTGTTCCCTGTACACCACTGACACTGTTCACCATAGCTCTAGCAACATTCGTGGCGCGCCATCTTCCGCTTATTTCAACAGCCAAATATTTACTAATTTGAATATTCTTCTGTGACTAGGTATTATAGACATTTGTGTTATATACATATTTTGACCAAGTGAAAAACACAGGAATATCTGCTCAAAATATGCAATTAATTTATGGTGCAATATTGTTGTTGTTTCTTTAAAAAAGATTACTAGCTAATGGGTTTTATATGGGGTCTTGTATCTAATATTACTATTCTACACTTTTAGTAGTTGTTTTTTTTTTGTTTTTGTTGTTTTTTATATTTGACCTACATTGTTAATTGGTAGTATTTTACTGCCACTTAAAAATTTAAAAGGTTTTTTTTTTTTAATTTCCTTGTCAAAGATTTGAGATTTAGAAGAGCCAGAGAAGCCTAGTGGTGAGTGTTTGTGGTCACCTCACACACTGTTTGTAAGCAGCTTCTCTTCCTCGGATAAAGCGAAGCCTCAATTACTACTAGTCAAGTTTAACGAAAGGGTGTTGCCTCTCTTTATCACATTACTGCAGCTGTTCTGAGGCTATCTCTGTGTTCATCTGTCATCTCTGCCTTCTATCACACACACACGCACGTGCGGAGCACACACATACACACACTCATCATCAGAATTTATACCTGCCCTGCCCCCCTCCAGGTACCAGCCCGTATAAATTTGTTGTTAATTTGTGGGTTAGCTGATCAATTAAAAGTGTGTAGATTTCCAGGAGGTTAGTGTGATAGTAGGAGAGGGTGTGTACCATTGGATGCCTCCAGGCAGCAAACATCTCAGATCAATACACAACTCTTATCATACTTAGTTATAGCATTGATCAGATAAACAGCTCTGCTGGTAATTACCTTTAAAAAGCTGTGTATGTATTTACCCTTTGATCTTTAATTGGTAAGTTTGTGGTTATTCTTAGAGATAACCATTTAATTTATTTATTTATTTAAATAAACCAGTTTTTTCACTAAACCATGTGTATGTTGCAAGTGAGTTTATTGGAATAGGCTTTATTGAAATAGTTTAGCAATCTTAAGCTCTCCAAGTATAATAGAAATGAATTGCTGAAATATGATTGGAGCAGTTGATGATTGTAATTCTGGCTCATTCTTTAAGATATTACTTTCAGAAATGTTGAACAGGCTTTTATCATCAGCTTATTTTTAGTTAGTAATACATTTATTTGTTCATTTTATTATTATTATTATTTTAATTTTTTTGAGCAGTGTGCATTAACCCCAGCTATTTAATGAGAGCAATTATCTGTATGGAGGAGAATTGTATGAAGGTAACCATAAAGGTCTGGCCTCCATCTACAGGTTGAATTTGGTTCTCACAATTAGTGGGCTGGTGGGCTGCAGTGTGGAAGGGACTGGTTAGGTTCTATACTGTTTATGCTGTTATCATTGGTATGTGAGATACATTGGACAGAGATTGTTTGGCTGGATTAGTGACCACTGATCTCTTTCTTCTCTTGCAGTTCTTTATTGTGGCCTGTTACCATAACTCAGCACACGTGGACTTCTTAATTGAGTTGTGTGCTAGTGTATGCTGCACTCTTTTTGTTATTGGTTTGTTGTTTTGTTGTTGTTTTGTTATTGGTTTGTTGTTTTGTTGTTGTTGTTTTGTTATTGCTTTTGTTGTTGCTGCTGTTGTTGCTGTTCTTGTTGTTGTTGTTAACTTGTGTAATACATGGTAGTTGTCGTATATCCTTCCCCTGGTGTGCTGGTGTTTCGTTTTCATGTCAACTTTACAGTAGAAAGTCTAGTAGAAAGCCTCTATGGTTGTGGCGTGTCTGAGTGACTGGAGCAGTTTGAGGAAACTTGAGTTAGTGGCCCACAGTAGGTGTGTGAGATCATAATTTTGGCTGAAGGATTTTCATGTCTGTCATTGTTTGGATTATTTCTTCCCTCTCTGGTCTCTATTGTATGTTCCCTCTTCCTCTTTGATTGGCTATGGAGGACAGCTTGGTGGGTGCTCTACTGGTGTAACCACAGCAATCGTAGACACACTCACCAAGATACCTAATCAGGAAGCCTGGGAAGAATCCATCTGGAGGGTCATGTGACATACATTTTATATTCTTCTTTTTTTATGTTATTTTCCCAAACTTACAAGATTGAACCTTGTACTTTAAGGAATAGTTTGATGTCCAGGTAATATGGCTGCAGTCTTAGAAATGAGTGAAACGTCTGGACAACTTCATGATAGGCTCTATGATGTCATCCATTTGAAAGATAACAGACAGGGATTGCCACCTCCTTTTTGTTGTAGTTCATCAAAGCTCATGACCTGAGGGCACAGAAAGCTTTTAGCTTCCAATTGCTGTGTGTTAATCGCAGCAATTGCAAGTAGTTTACAAGTTGTGAAAAAGATTTCCCCAATTTAGTTATGGCACACTCAGTAAGGCAATTGTGTGTGTGCGTGTGTGTGTATGTGTGTGTGTATGTGTGTGTGTATGTGTGTGTGTGTGTGTGTGTTTGATTTACTTTATGATTGTAACAGGGGTGGAGATGGCCAGGGGGTTTATTTGGGGGGGGGGGGCAGAGGGGCGCTCTCCCCTCCTTGAAGCCATTCCCCCCTCCCCCCATTGAAAAATTCTTAAAATTTCATAAGCAAAAGCAAAGTTTAAAAAATCATAAGTTTATTGCTGCTCTAATTATTGTGTTGGTAATTGAAGCCCATCTCGTTTCTCATCTTAGTTCTGTATGAAAGTTGTGGCCCCCTTGAGGTAGCGCAAGCTCAACCTTGCCCCCTCTTAAATTGATTCCTAAATGGACCCCTGGAGATTGCTACCAAAAAGTCAGGGAGGGGCGAAACTAAGGGGAGAAACCCTTCCTTTTAAGGTAAGACATTGGTAGTAGTTCGAGCTACACAGAAACAATCAAGGAATGGGGTTTCTCCATTGCAATAAAAGGAGATTTTAAAATTAATCATATAGTTGAGCTTTAATTAGTGTTCGTAGAAGTGGGGGGGGGGGGGGGGGTGACTGCCTTCTATGTCTCGACCACTGTGTAGGATGGATTGCTGGGATACCCAGAGTTCATCTCTTCTCTTGAATGTGTAGTTTGGTTCAATGTTGGCTCATTTTTTTTCCTTTGTACATCTTGGGTTTAGGGGGCAACCTTATACTGTTGTGTTCTATTATGCTAGTCTCATCAAATTTAACAAAGTACCAATTTTTTTGGCACAAGTGTGAAGGGTAGGCAGGCATTATATGGACATTAAGCTAAATACATTTCAATGATTCATATCATATATCAGCTGTGTATAACAATAAATAACAAAATTTCATTTGCATTTAGGGTTCAAGAAATAGATGAATAGATGAAGTTAGTAAAAATGTTGCTCTTGAGTGCAACACAAGATCAGCACCTAGATATGGTGTGAATTCTAGGTAGCTAGTAATCTGCAGGAGGTGTTTAGCTGTTTTAATTGTTAATTAACGGCTTTCCTCAAGGTCTCAGGGAGGGCACTTTATCCACACTTGGCTTTCTGATGAGCCAGTGAACTTGTTTGGCTCAATAAAGAAGAGCCAGTGGTCTTGTATGGAGTTGGGTCTGGGCTGGTGATCCAGTAGGCCTCCAGTGCTAGGGCTGGTGATCCAGTAGGCCTCCAGTGCTATGCTCTGGGCTGGTGATCCAGTAGGCCTCCAGTGCTAGGGCTGGTGATCCAGTAGGCCTCCAGTGCTATGCTCTGGGCTGGTGATCCAGTAGGCCTCCAGTGCTATGCTCTGGGCTGGTGATCCAGTAGGCCTCCAGTGCTAGGGCTGGTGATCCAGTAGGCCTCCAGTGCTAGGGCTGGTGATCCAGTAGGCCTCCAGTGCTATGCTCTGGGCTGGTGATCCAGTAGGCCTCCAGTGCTATGCTCTGGGCTGGTGATCCAGTAGGCCTCCAGTGCTAGGGCTGGTGATCCAGTAGGCCTCCAGTGCTATGCTCTGGGCTGGTGATCCAGTAGGCCTCCAGTGCTAGGGCTGGTGATCCAGTAGGCCTCCAGTGCTAGGGCTGGTGATCCAGTAGGCCTCCAGTGCTATGCTCCCCTCACCTTCACCATGCAGAGTTGGTCTAGCTACCTCATATCCTTGTCGTAGTCAGTCATATAAATGCAGTCTCATCAGTATATGCAGTTACAGTTACTACTGGACTCAAAGCTTATCAAGGAGTTGGCTAGGGTGGAGCAGGGAGGATTGATGAAATAGATATTTCTATAATTTCTGACATATTGTAAGATAAATGCTCCCTTTCTTTAATAATGCCGCACCTGCTTTCAAAGTACCCTTCTGAGCTACTTCTCCTTCCCTGCACACCAATCCTTCTCCTCCCCTCTCCTTCTGACCAACCTGCCTTCCTCCCCTCTCCCCACAACTCTTCTCCTTGTCTGTTCCATTAGTTGTAGTTGTAGTCTCAATGATGCCACAATACATTGGCAGCACAAACATGTTGTTGTTGTTTTTGTTATGTTTTTTTTTTTTTTTTTTTTTTTTTAGACCATGGAGGATCACACGGACTACCTCAGAGAGCAGTTGGATGCCTACAAAGGTCAGTTTATGAAAATCATTATTATTAATAAAAATAATCTTATAATTATGTGATGGATCATTTGGCCACCTAGTAGCTAGAATGTGTCTTAGTTTTTTACTAAAAAGTAGATTCACCTTGTGCAGATTTAGGTCCTTGTGCATAAAATTATTAGTAGAGAGTGCTAATTATTTAACTTTAAATGGAGACTTTGCCTTTGGCATAATGGAGTCTTTGCCTTTGGCATAATACTGCCCAAGTGGAATAAGGCGGAGTTAATATGAGTATGTGAGGATGGTATTGGTGGCCAATTATCTCAAGGACATATCCACTTCATTTGGCCCCAAGACAAAAAAAAAATGCACACCATCCTCACACCCTGCAGCCCACCTATAACCACCTGTGAGCTGGTCGGCTTTGAGTGGGCTGAAGGTGGATGTGGTTAATTGTGGGTTATAAGGGAAGTTCAGGATAGGAATTGGTGGGAGGAGAGCTTACCCTCAGGCAATGTGGCGAGATTGGTGGTCCTCTTCTGAAGTGGTCAGTTCAAGCCTTCAGACCATGGAAGGAGGGACGACGATTAGTTAGACCTTGCACAGATATATATGTGTGTGTGTGTGTGTGTGTGACCGACCGTGCACAAGAAATTGGGCACAACGTAGCATGCATAAACATCAGAGAAGAATTGATATACTTCTAAAAAATGTATTAAATAAGCCTATAGATTGAGACGGTTAGGTACCGTTTGTTGGCAACTATTAAAGCTGCCGCTACTTTTAAAGCGCTCAATATCTGGATGTTGATGAATGAAAGTAAAAAAAAAAATTTGAAGGGGTTCCTGTGCATGGTCACACACGAAAAAAATGTGCTAATTGCTGTCAATTCATTACTAGTAGCATGAATGGTGCTCTTTTTGTAGTTCTGATGTCATTGAAAACTAGCCGGTTAGGTAATAAAGAATTCCTTTAGCAAGGCTTGTTGTGTGAGAAAGTTTGTATGTGTGTATATGGTTGTGTTTGTGCGAGTGTACTTGTGTGTGTGTGTGTGTGTTTGTATGTGTGTATATGTTTGTGAGTGTATTTGTGTGTGTGTGTGTGTTACGTGTGTATATTTATGTGTGTGTGTTGTATACAGTTCTAGCTAATAATTATATGACAGTAAGTGGCAATCTTGAAGATTATCGTGAGGCTAGGCTCGGAGTCTTGTCCCCGACAGAAGTTTTCTTGCAGTGGGTATACAGTGTTTTCATGTCAGCTCCGCCTCCCTCAATACTGCTGGTCTACTGAGTACACGATGTTAATTGCATTGAGCAACAATGCAGATTGTTAAGCTTAAGCTTGTCAGCTTACAACCTTTCTTATTATGTGGACTTGTTCAGCAAAAACAACTGATGTTTTTTAAGAGGACCAAGATATGTCGCTGGACATAGGGGGGTCTGTGTATCTGGTATGTCCTGTTCCAGACAGAGTTGTGTCACCGCACACAAATTAAGAATTCCTTCCATGTTTTTGCCCTCCTCGGCAGCTCCTCTTTGCTTCCTTTTTCTATTTGTGCATTTATTTCAGGTTATTTATTGCATTAGGGAACTGTTTGTGTGTAATAGGTTGTTCTGAGCATTGTAAGATTTACATGGCTTCTATTTAATCATTCTTTTTGTATTTCTGTTGGTAGAATATTTGGTCGCTGTTCGGACGAAAGTAGGAGGCGTGGTAAGTGTAGTAAAATAGGAGGGACTCTGCTCAGAGCATGCTATATTACATTTAACACTTGATTTCTTTATTTATTTTATCTTTTGTAGAATTTTTTTTTCTTAATTTTTTAACCAGAAAGTATCTTTGGAGTGCTGGAATGACTAAGATGTTATTATTGATAGCTAGTGTTGCTCCTCATTACCGAGCACGATAACGAGGGGCAAAGTCGCACACAGCCAGCACCAGTCAAAGTGCACGCGTGTGTGGTGTTAGCCCATATATGGAATCACTTGGTCCCCCTCTACGAGGGACCGAGTCAGAAAGGGTGGTCTGCCCCCAGTAATCATGTCTCTTGCATCTAACAGGATCTGTCACCTTCTCACCTTGTCTCTGCACACACATGCATGCGCACATGTATACACACACACACATTGGTAGTCCACACTCCCTCTGTGTACTGCACTGTCCTGTTAGCGTTGTCTACAAACTACCTCTCTCCCTCTCTCTTTTGTGCTGTGTTCTCGTTGGTTCACCAAAACCCAGTGAATCAGAACACAAAGTTTGCGGTCTTGTTGGGCCAGTTTATTGGTGTTGGGTGAAGAAGGGGGGAGGGGGTGACTAAGGGGGGAAGAATGGAGGGGGTGACTAAGGGGGGAGGGGGTGAAAATGACTAAGGGGGGAGGGGGTGGATGGAATGGGGGTGACTAAGGATTGGTGGAGGGGTGGAGGGGATGGGGGGGGGGGATACATTGCAAAACTTTTTATTTATTTTATTATCATTTGTTTACTTATTAATTAGTTTATTATAATATTACAAATAGAAAAGTGTTATTTCATCTAATTATAATAATCATTTTTTATTTTAGCAACAGTCAGCCAACAACCATGCATTTAGGAAGTCCAGATCTGGAGTGTTTCGATTCTCTCATCAGCAACTTGAGAAAGAAGGAGTCATTCTTGAAACTACTGGGATTCCAGAGCAAAGGTTAATGACGTCAGCCATTCAATGAAAGCTTGAGGGAGATAGAGGAATTGTGGATGATGTTGTTGTTGTTGTTGTTGTTCAAGTCCATGTAGCGGCACAGAGCTGGAGTTGTTATTTCTCTGTCTATTAGTAGAAGGTATAAAATATGTAGGTGCTAACTTTAGAATCAATACCATTAGCAAGTCCTGCCTCCACATTCCTAAGCATCTGCAGTTCACACAGATTGTTCGAGTGCTGGAGTTTATAGAACTGTAACTGTTCCTACTGAGAATCCTGAAGTCAAATTTGTTGGGTTGTGTGTGTGCCTGTGTGTGTGTGCCTATGTGTGTGTGCTATGTGTGTGTGTGTGCATATGTGTGTGTGCTTGTGTATGTGTGCATGTGTGTGTTGGCTTCTCTTTTTCTACTACCGCTGTATTATAGTAGAATTTCAGGTGGACGACAGTCCCCAATTCCTTTCATAGAAACCTTGGGATGGACTAGAAACCCTGACCGGGGTATCTCTGGTGGGGCTGCATGCAAGTCCAATAAGCCTGTATACCACATCATTTACCCTCTGTTGTGTGCTGTATTCAACTCAGTGTATTTGTATGATGCAGTTTTCTTTCTTTTATTCTCTCTTTCCCCCTTTCCCCTTATTATTTCTTTGTTGTTACTTTCTCAATGCAGGCGGCGGTCAATTTCTTACGTGCTCAGTAGTCCTGATCCTGGCACATATATCATCTCCATGCACTATAAAGGTAACTAGCTACTAAACTAGAGTGCTTTATGAGTACTTATAAAATTTATTTTTAAGAGCACAAACACACACACACACACACACACACACACACACTAGCATACTAACACACATACATGCATGGGAAACTGCTTGGCTTTTAGCAACCTGTAATTGATGAGCCAGTAATGTGCCTAGGTAATTTGATAACTGGGTGGGTGGGTTGCGCCCTGCCCAGGTAGCATACTGAATGAAGTGCTAATGTATGGTCTCAGGGCAGATGTACCCCTTTGTTTGCTAGGTGTGTGTTTGTATGTATGTGTGTGTGTGTGTGTGCATGCATTTTTTTTTTTTGCATGTATGTGTGCGTTTGTATGTATGTGTGTTTGTGTATGTACCTAAGTTAATTGTTTTGTTGTTGTTGTTGTTGTTTTGCCAGTCAGTTAGTGCGAGTATGGGGGTGTGTCACTATTTGTGCAGGTGTTTCAATATAGATTGCACTCTTCCTTCATTCTTACTTTGTGTGATTTGACTGATGTCTGTCAACTACGTATATCTTAAACTTTCACCTTTATTTTGTCTGTTCTGTCTCTACTCCAGCAAATATGGCGGGCGTATTATTACTATTTACTTTCCTGAGTCAGTCAGCCATTTAGTGCAAGGTGGATTCCAGTTTCCAATTAGGATTCTTTTCACTCTTCAAGTTGTCTGGTTATAACCTGTTCCTTCTCCATGTGCAGGGGGGGGGGGGAGGTGTAGCATGGAATAAATAATAATAATAATAATAAAATCCTATTTTAAGCCTGGGATTCTTTGTGTGATGCAGTAGAGGTAGGTCTCTCTCTTGGCAAGTGGGGCAGGTCAGCTTATGACAGGGTCTTGCTGCAGTCTTGCCCCTGTAATTCTGTGTTGGGAGAGGTTGGTAGTGTGAAGACATAGTGGGGGAAAAGACAAACAAACCAGGAGGAGGGCTTGCAGAAGGACGCACACAAGAGTATCAGAATTTTGTTGAGTGGTTCAAAGAGCTGTTCTTACAACAACCCTATAGTATACGCATCTCTTGATATACTAGCACCACTTGTAGCTACACCAGTCTGCCAGCATCATATATTAGTAGCATTGTGACCAGCCAGCACTCCTTGAGTGGCTATTTATAAGTATCTGTTTAATTTAAAAAAAATTGAAAAAATCAAATCATTTCCTTTCATTTAATTTCCTAATTGTGCTTATGGCTTCACTAAAGGTTTTAAGAAATGTTTTTAACAAAAAGAATAGTCTGGGAGGTTATGATTTAAGGGCAGCTGTAACCCACCATGACCGAATGAGAGAGCTGAGACTCCTTCACATTGTTGCATAGCCACTTGAACCCTGCTCATGGCTGCTCAGCTATATCCTCGTACCCAGCAATGGTCAGCCCACCACTGTGTAGTGGTTTGTGCTCAACTCTGCCCTAGAAGAATTGCCCTGTGCATCCTCCTTGCCAGGATGAGATCAGAAAGTCTAGACAGCCACTATGATGTAGCTGGACATTCCATCTGCTGCAGACCTAATATTTTACCTACTATTGAGATGTTTTTATTGGGCACACTCCTTCCTCTGGTGTCATCATAATGGGACCACTTCACCAATGGGTCTTTGAGCTGTGAGCAGAGGGCTCTTTTAATTGGTTTTGGAAAACCAGCCTTTGATTTGAATAGTGCATATCTATGGACTGGATCTCCTCTATTGGGTAGGTGGGATTAACATGGCTTGTTGATAATTAATCTGAGATTAGAAAATAATTAGCTCACCCCTACTAATTCAATTATCCCTGTCTTGCGCTTCAAGAAACTACCCACTTCTGCAGGGTTGGCAACTGCTATTGCATTCTCACTAGACCTCACTCACCGCTTTCCCACTTCCTTCTCCATCGTCGACCTTTTGGCACTTGCAGGCGGGCATTCTGTGAGCAGCCATTGGAGGTGAGGAATCCAGTGATGAACAACATCCTCGGTGCACTTCCTAAGGTCATGTGGTTAATTACAGCCGGTCCTTCTTGAGCTCCTTCTAGTGAGAGATAATTGGTGGTAGTATGGAAAGAAGCCGTCGAAGATTTCTGCTATAAAGCCAATAGTGTGCAGATCACAGAATTAATGTTTTTTTTTTCCCTGGCACACAAGTAATTATATCAGAGGGCTAAACTTAGGAGGGAGGCATGTGAGAATGTGTCTCTGGCGATATCCAGGTGGGTGGGTGTATTGTTCATCTGCCGTGTGACGGAAGAGATCAAAGAAGGAATGGTGTGTGGCTGTCGAGGCAAAGATACAGGGGCAGTGGCTTCTACATGATTAGGTACTAGTCGGTGGATGTACAGCTTCACCAAACAGCATAAACTCTTCCTGCAACAGCAAGAAATGCCTTTTTTCTCCCACTGTATGTATGTGTGTGCATATGTGGACTGAATTTTTTTTTGATATAGCCGTATCTAGGTGTCAACAGATAGACAATTAAAGAATATCCAGTGTGTGGTTTGTTCGAGTGTGTGGTTTGTTCAGCAGAGTATAAAGTCATTCGATGTATTCTCTCTCTTTCGCAGGCTTTTTTTAAAAACAATACAGAATTAAAAATATTTGGTCGCTTGTATAGCGCACAAGCGCTCTGCCACTGAGCTACGACAACCACCCGGCGAATTCAAAGTCATATGACCACATGAGCTACTCTAATTTTCTAGAACAGGTTTGGGGCATTTTGCTGTTTTCTAATGTGTGCATTCACCCTCGGAGCCCTGCCCTCTGCCTTGGAGCCCTGCCCTCTGCCTCAGATGTGGTCTCTAAGTCATGAACAACTTCCTTTATGGAGTCAATGTATGGTGTTTGACTTACCTGACAGAGAGTTCTATTTCAGTCCAGACCAGTCCATCTCATTGCTATGGTATGTGTTGTACCTGCATGTCAATATGACATGACTTCCAGTGTGTCTGTGTGTGTGTGTATGTGTGTGTGTGTGTGTGTGGTGAGCAAATCACCCTCTTCCAACAGTTTCTAGAACATCTAATTTTTCTTAATATCTCCCTCCACTAAACTTCTCTTCCTCCTCCCCTTCCCTCAAGTACCATACGTGTGTAATATTCTGTCTATCTCCCGTGTGTGTGTGTGTGTGTGTGTGTGTGTGTGTGTGTGTGTGTGTGCGCGCGTGTGTGTGTGTGTGTGCGTGTATAGCACTGCCTGTATTAGTGAGAGTGATAAAATCAAGGCTCCCAGGGCAGATTAGGTGGCTGGCTGTCAACTTGTTGATACAATATTTGATGCAAACAGTTTTTCTCTGCGTCTGATAAGAACAGCTTTCAATAAACACTTTTCTGAGGTTATTATTGTTTTTTACCCAAATTTAATGCTTTTGTTGACCCCAGGCAACATCTCCCAATATTTAATTCCAGGCAGTGAGCATAACCTCAAATTAAACAAAATTAATAAAGAAAGTATCTATTTGTCAATCCAACAGGTTGCTATGAGAGACCATTTGAATTTCCTTATGGAAGGAGTTTGTACAGTTTTCTATTTACAAGAATGCACCCAACATCAAAAATCGTAAAATGACCTAATTCAGATTTCCTCTATTTTGTTTTCAGTATTTTAGCTGTTATTTCATATGCTGGAATTTGCCTGACACTGAACAGTTCCAATTCATAGAGCAGCCATAATAAGTTGATTTCTAATCTATCAGCTTTAGTGATATCATATCTTAGGGTGACACCGCTGGTAAGGATGGGCTGATTTCACTGGGGGGAAATGAGGGGGATCCATTTGTTGTGTTTTTATCCCTGCAGGCACACTCTGGTCTGCATATTTGGGGCTGCCAGTGGTTTAGTTTCTTTGATATTTTTGTGGTTCTATCTGCTATTATCTTGCGGTACAGCCACCCCTTTTATCTGCCTTGTGTGCGAGTGTGAAATCATCTTCTCCTTCCATCATGCGTGAGCACACAGTCTGCTGTAAGACCACTTGTGACCAGGTCTATTCCAACCCCTCCTCTCTCACCTCACCTCTCACTTTGCATGCATCGCCTCGGGCTATCCGCCACCGCCTGGTCGAATCTCTCTTGTTGCCGGTTAATTTGTTAAAGGTTTATTTGTAACACATGCACATGCAGAAAAAAAGTTGTTCATGTAAAAGTTCAATACGCTTGTGAACTACTCAATTAATTTGTGACTTTATTATTATTTTTTATTTTTTTAATACTTAGCCGAGTATTAGAAGCCAGAGGGTCACGTCCCAGAGAGTAAGGTGCCTGGAGTGAAGCCAGGATCCATGCTGCAGTAGTCTAGTGCGTGCACACCACTTGTATGCAATAATAGTTATGGTATCTTTCTCTAAGCCTTCTGGGATCTTGGCAAGAATTGACAAGCTTGGGAGAAGGCTAGGGCTACTGGAATGTATTGCAGAATGCTGGTGAGAGAGGAAGACAAGGGCAGTGCATGATAATGAACAGGTTGATGAAGAGGGTCAGCTTAATCATGGAGCTAAGTGTCACATTGGGGACAACACCTTGAATAGTTTGTTCATTCCGGTCCTTCTCCTCCTTCCTTCCAGTTCAGATTGGCCTGACATTCTTTATTTCCCTGCACATGTGGCTGAGTTGCTCCAACTCCTGCTCTCACACATCTCACACTACCTTAGCATTCTAGTTCCTTCCAGTGTTTCTGTGTGCAGACATGTCAACGGCTTTCATGGCCGACTGTATCATCTCTTGTCACCACTGTCGGAGTACAGCCTCACAGCTGGGGCTAAACGTGCTCACCATGTGCTCCATTACCTCACCCGCCAATGCAATAGGATTCTGTCCACTCTGACACAAGAAATTCTTAGACTCGATGATCATCCTTTTTTTTTTTTGAACAGTTTAATGCTGGATATAATAATGATATGATGTAGTTCAAGTATTTCAACATTTTACTCAGTCAATACTCCCAACATACAATCTATTTTTAAAACGATTATTACATTTTGTGTGTTCTGTCCGAACACCTCAGTTTGTATGTGCATGCAGTTTGAGCTTTGGCCAACAGTAAAGGAGTATAGTTCACTGGTATCTGGCCCATATGATGTGTGTGTGTGTGCGTGTGTATGTGTGTGTGTGTGTGTGTGTGTGTGTGTGTGTGTGTGTGTGTGTGTGCGCCTGAGAGACATAAGTTCCCCAGTGTTAGTTATGACTGTCTTGAGCTGCTGGGAAGAAAGTGACCACACTAGGAAGTCAACACCCTTACTTCCTGCTCAGTTCTTGTGGTATGGATACATGCATTGCCATAGTGTAACCGATGTCACACTGCAACTCACATTTTTTATTATTTTTTTTTCAGCAGAAGTCTTATTGGCAGGTAGTAAAATAGATAATGTCCCCTCCCTTTCTGCTTCCCTCCCTCCCTCCCTCCCTCTTCTTCTCCATTCCTCCTTCTCCCTCCTACCTTCCTTCATATGGTGTGGTCCCCACCTAATGGTTCCTGTAGTGTGCTAGGTGTTTCCTAAGGCGTGCCTCTCTCTCTCTCACCTCCTTGTATGATAGGTTCTCCAAGTCTCAATGGAAATATGAGTTGTGAGTGCTCTGGTGAGGGAGGCTCTTACCACCTTCATGAATGCCCAGGGTTCATTGGTCCAGTCTGAAAACAAGAAGTTTTTAAGCCCTTAAAAGGATTCGAGGTGGACCCTAGCTTCTAGCCTCAGAAAATAAGACCCCCTCCCTTTCTTCTTCCAGTGGGAAACATTGTTTTTATGTGCTGCATATAATTTTTTAATTACTTGTTGCTTCTACAGTCGGATCTCTTTTTATTTGTTTGTGCAATTGTTTGTTTGTCATCGTGTAGCCATTGCCATGTCCTGTCTAGTTTACACACATCCATGGATATCCACCACTTCCACACGACATGCGCGCACACACACGTACTGCCTCTCGTTGATGGCGGTGCGGTGCATGAAACCTGATGTACTCGAGTGTCGGCATGCGTAGTTCCTCCAGGGTAATTACCTTGCGATGGTCGTACCAGGAATCGTGACCAAACTCTTGCTGAACGACAGATGTAGAGCTCCCGAATGGTCTTCATGGCTGAACTTATGCGTATTTTATTTTTACTTGTGACTCAGTATTAGCTGGCCTAAGGTATTGGAACTACAGACCCAGTGGGCCTGGGAACACCTACAGCACTTGTATCGAGCTTGTTGGATCTGTTGAAGCCTGTGCCATTGCTATGGAGGGAATTGGCGCGCTGTTGGCTGCAGTGGTGTGGCTTGACGCTAGCTGCTAATGGACTGAATGTGTGTATGTGTGTGTGTGCGCGTATGTACATGTTATTGTTCTTATATGTGCATGACTATTTATCTCCACCCGGCCCCTCCCTCCCCTGCCACCTCACTACTTTGTATTAGAACATAGCTGATGTAGTTGTTGTATTGTGACAGAGGAACTTTAAAAACTGCTTAGGTCCTTCAGAGAGGGACACTATTAACTTAGTGTCCCCGCCTTGAGGGCAGGGACACTCCAATTGCGCTTAGTGTCCCTCTGATTGCGTTGTTAGGAGCAGTCGCTAAGTTCTAAATCAGTTAGACGCTGTGGAGCTGTCATGAACTACCATTTTTAGGTCCCCTCGCTGCACTCGGGACACTACAGCCTGGGGCCTTTGAGACCCTAAAAAATGGTAGTTCCCTCTGAGGCAGCGCCTAACTATTATTTATCAGGTTCAATTCTTTCTTTCTCTTTTATTTTTTATTTATTTATTTATTTTTTGTAGCTAAAAGTCCAGCTATGTATCGGCAGTTTTCTACCGGTCCAATTACTTATCCCGGACATGTGTCTGGTTAAGCGCATTATGTAATGACCAATTACTTAATTGCGTGGGCGGTTTATTATAATGCCCCAGGCCCTGGGCTAGCTCTACAGTGTTTACGTAGGGTCAATTAGTTAATTAATTAGATTCAGTTTGGTCAGCTGACATTCCAGACTTCTTTGTTGCTAAGACTACGAAATGTTTAATTGAATTAGGGGCACGCTTCCTGTGAACTCAAAAACTCAAAATGAAGGTTAGGTACAGAAAGAGGGAGGAGGGGGAAGGGGGGAGAGAGAGAGACAGGCAGTAGCTAACCTGACTGGGGATTGATGTTCTAAGGACCGTGTGAAATATGTGGACTGCTGTTGCAGTTCAGCCGATGATAGATCGCCGTGGTTAAGAGATGCAAACACTAACAGATACAGAAGTGTAGCATATGAGTTTTGAAGAGTAAAATATTGAAATGCACTTTTAGGATCAGCAGCAATGTTGGGCAAGCACTCTATTAATGGTATATTTTAAAGTTCTTCTAGGATTAGCTTTAGCAAGGAACTTGCTGCTATACACTACTCCTTTCTTGCAAAAGAACATTAAAACTAAGCAAGTATAATATCAGCATGAAACACCAAGTGAGGGCTATCACAGTACAGTACCAGTTCATAACCAATGTCAGAACTGTATCCGTTGGACCAGTGTTCGTCCGTCACTTGCTACGCCTTCTCTGTATCTGTTGGGCCAATTAAAGACTGCTTTTGGTGATCTTCTTACATGTTTGTTTGCTTCCTAACTTCACTGTTATGAAAATACAAGTCACTCCTCTCTCACATGATATCACTGTCTGCTCTATTTTTGTGTTAAAATTTTAACCTACTAAAATTATTTTTAGTTGCTAGCTAAATTTTGTGAGTAAGCTAGGAATATTTCGATATTCTAATACAGGTGATAGTTTTCCAAACCTAAGTCTCAAGTTGCAGGCGTCGATGCTTAATAGAAAATAAAATGTCGGTTGCTGGGTTGGCGTTGATTTCTGGTGCGTCATGCAAGCTTTAGGAGTGGGAGTAGCTTCAAAAGGTGTCGTTGGCTTGCCTTGTTCGCAATGGGTTAGCCCTTACCTCTGCAGTAATCAAAATCAAATTTAGGTGTATGGAAACAAGTTATAGATAGGATGTAGGAGAGGAGAAGGGGGAGGGGACAGAGGGAGAGAGAGATATTCCATTTTACTAGTTGCATGTCACTTGTTTGTGTTCTATTGCTAAATTTAGGTTGTTATCGTGCCACATCTCATTGGTTGATTTCACACTTGTTGTTTTTATTGTTTTTGTTGGTAAAATGCATGAGAAGATGAGTAATTCCTTTTGTGGTTTACTTTAATCTGGGGTCTTTCAAGTGCTGTGGTTTATTTATGCTGCGATTGGGCTATGTTAAAATTTTGCCTCAAGGAAATAATTTGGAGGAGAAGGAACTCTACACCTACCAATGTTTGGTTGTCTTCTTGGTTCCTGTTTGGGGCTGCACGGGTTTGTGTGTTGTAGGAAACTGTCTCTGGGAGAGAGGAAACTTGGTCAAGTTAAGCCAATGTTTAGATTAACCAGGAGCCGGTTTAGCCGTGGCTATTTACCACGAGTGCCAAGACTAGCTAATGCTTGAAGAAGGTGTCCATTTGCATCTTCCAAAGTTTCTTGTGCAGTTACGGCATTATTCAACTGCAAGTGTCTGTTTACTTGCACACGGGATGACATTATTGATGTCGAACTTAATATGCGGATGAGTGTGATACGGGAAACGGTCTGAGTCCAATATCTATATTTTTCAGCTCAGAGTTTCGTTCATGTGTCCATTATATATATATACAGTTTTAAACAACTAAGATGTTGTATTCAGTCTTATCCTGTGAGAAGTCACTAACAATGCAATGTAATCTGTCACAACATTATCTAACTCGAGACTTCCACTTATGAACTGAGCTCAAATGTTTATGTTGAAGTCTCACCACTTTTTGCATTGACGAGGTTTCTCCAATTAAAATAGTTTTGGTCTATCCGCGTGAATATTGGAATGATATTCATAGGGGCCTGAGCAGCGGCATCAGGGGATGAATACCCTCGGCCCACCGAGCTGGTGGATATCAACACAGCAATGAATCAGTTTAGGCGAGAATATAATATTTTATTGCAGTGGAACTTTGTCACTCCTTGTTTTGGTGAGGCACTGAAAGTAGAGATTCGATTGGTAAGCTGCAGGAAGCAGAAATAATGGCGAGTGTTCCCCTTGCTGACTGTGATGGAGAATAGGATGTTGTCACAAGAGTGGATTCTATTGCCAATCCAGCGCCGACTGTGGCACATGCTCTGTGTGTGTTTGTGCATGTGTGTGTGTGTGTGTGTGTGCACATGTGCTGAGGTTTGTTAGCTGCCTGTCATGTAGTGCAGTTTAAAAAAGTGTGGACAGGTAGTGTTGGTTAGGATGCTGGCAGTATCTAGCGTACAAGGAGAAAGGCTGCAATTGGAGTGATGGAGAGCTGTGTGAGAGAAATTAGAATGGAGGTTATAGCTCAAGGACATCTGGTACATCGCAGAGAGAAGTGTGGCATGAAATCATGGTTTATTTGATATTTGTTTGTTATTATTTTTTGTTGGTACAAAAATCTATTGATTAAAGAATAATAATGCAACAAACATCCACATGAAGTACATGGAAAATCCTTATCACTGAACGGTCCTGACTGCCTAATTTCACCTACTTATGCATTTTACATTGTCCGTTAGCCTTTCTCCAAGGTGTACTACATTTATTGGTGTTAAGGTGTGGGCAGTGTAGTGTCACCCTGCCTCCTCATTGGCCTCCTTCTTGCCCAATCCGCCCTACTTCAGGTGGGGCTACCAATGAAAACCACAAACCTCAACACTGTGTGCTGGATTAATCAGACTGGGCTTGGCTAGTATTAATGTGTGGGTAGTTCTTCTGGACTGAGTTCAGCATTGGAGTCCATTAGCCTTTTTTTCTGAACTACTCCTCTTCAAGTCTGTCTTCCTCCTCCTCCTCCTAACCCCACTCCCCCGTGAGTCCCTTCCCTTGACCTCTGGCATTCTGTTCATCTCCAGCACATGCCAAAATATTGTCACTAATTTTGATAATTAGTGTGTCTTCTAACTGATTGCAGGAAATAATGTCTGACACCTTGTTCTAATTGTGTCTCTGCAGGTCATCAGAAAGCTATTTACGAGAAAAATATACACTTGGAAGATTTGCTGGAACTACAGCACTTGCAAGATCCAGTAAGTTGTGTGTGTGTGTGTGTGTGTGTGTGTATTGGAAAACTTCCATTTTTCTCATTAATACCAGGTTTATCAGTGCATGTGTTTATTTGAACTCATTCTGTTCATTGTTTACCATATTAATAACTTTGATTTCCAATTGATAACCCCCCAAGTACTGGCACTTGGTCAGGATAGCATTTCAGTTTGTTATTATTCATTGCAAAGGTGATTGATATGGAGGGCTTTGTCATATTGAACGTTCGTCGAACCCTTCTCCTTCTAAATCGACATTTCATGCGCAAAGAAACCAGCTCCAGACCTTTGAGCAGACATTTCTCCACATCAGCATTGACTCTATCTACCACCAAACTCAGCAGCACCAGTAACACCAGCAGCAGCACATGACATATCCAGTTGTTCCAGCTCCCAACTCCACCATAAACTATACCTTATGAAAAACAAATAGCTGATTTTGATTTAATTATTTTTCTATCTCTTCTGCCCATTCTTGTGAGAACATTTTTGTTTGTTGTTGTTGTTTTTATTGTTTTCAGTTTGCAATATCAATGTAATTTTAATAACAATCTCGTGTTTGAGAATTTTCTTAATATATAATTATTATTATTTGCAAGCTCCTGAATCATGTAAATATGTTCTTAGTCTCTTTATGTTTTCATTAATAGATTATTTGTTTTGTCATTGTAAAATTATTTTCTTGTAATCACTAATTTTTTCTCAATAAACGTACAGTACAACAGAAATGTCTTGAATTGTCTGACGTTAGATATTTAGCGGCCGCCGTCGTTGCTGACAATTTTACGTACTTGAATTCCTTGCTCGCGCATGTGTGCCGAGTAACCGCACGAGAGTTGCTATAAAAATAGAGTGGACTTACGGAAGCTAGTCACACTCCGAGAGTTCGGGCGATTGAGTCTGCAGTGTAGAGTCGGGTTCTTAGTTATCATTAGTTCACTAGTAGCTCCTCGCTACTTCGGCAGCATCGGTGTCCGAGAGTCTTAGGTCTATTCCCCAATGTTGCATGTAATGTCTCTCCAGAATGGACATCCTTCTGCTTACAACAGCTACTGCAGTCCTGTGTCTGTTCAAATGCCACCAGATCACAGCTGCAGCTCGCCTAACAGCGGAGAAGACGACGACGACAAAGTGAAAAGGCCAATGAATGCTTTCATGGTCTGGTCCCGAAAAATGAGAAAGAAGATTGCCGATGAAAACCCCAAGATGCACAATTCAGAGATCAGCAAGCGGCTTGGCACCCAGTGGAAAGGTTTATCAGACGAAGAAAAGCGTCCCTACATTGACGAAGCTAAGCGATTGAGGGAAGCACACATGAAGAAGCATCCTAACTACAAGTATAAGCCGAAGAGAAAGAAGCCTCAACCTATTCGCAGATTCCCTGACGGTGTCACGTTCAGTCCGTATAGATCTCCAGCAACCGGACTCATCAACGGTCAACAGGCTGCAGCCATGAGGAACCCGTGGAACCCTCAGCAGTACCAGTTGAACAGATATTATAGCACCCAAACCAGTCCAGCCGGAGCAGGAGCATCTGTTTACTCCTATGGCTATGCTCCAGCATCTTTGGGCACTAATGGCTCTTCCTATTGCACCAGCAGACAGACAGGCTACAATTACCCTCCCACCAGCAACTGGGGGGCCTCCAATGTTCAATGTGGAGGACCTGCCTTACCCTCTGTATCTAGCCCAGTGAATGGTTGCACCTTTGACATACGCAGCCCGTGTGCTCAGCAACCTGGAGCCATGGACGACAGCCCTTTGGGCACTAATGGCTCTTCCTATTGCACCAGCAGACAGACAGGCTACAATTACCCTCCCACCAGCAACTGGGGGGCCTCCAATGTTCAATGTGGAGGACCTGCCTTACCCTCTGTATCTAGCCCAGTGAATGGTTGCACCTTTGACATACGCAGCCCGTGTGCTCAGCAACCTGGAGCCATGGACGGTCCAGGATCCAGCCTCGACAGCCCTGTTGGCACCAATTCCCCAGTAGGTAGTGTTGAGTCTTACCACAGCCCTCTGCTAAGTAAGAACCCAGATGAGGGCATCAGCAGTGAACCTGAGGCGGATCTCAGCAGTATGATTGGTGTCTATCTGGACGGACAAGCTACCGAGCAGTATGCAACAGGATCGTGCTCAAACTTTGCCACAGCTACGGGCGAGTTTGAATCTGACTTCTCAGCTGCCAGTACACTGGACTCAAACACAAGTACTCTTCCATTGCAGCATCTCATGTGAATGAATCATGTCACTTATTCCTTACAATATAGATCAATAAATCATTAATTCTTTCATTCTTGAAACTAATTTGTGTAAGTGTGCATTATATGTTCATTCTATCTTTGCAAGAGCACAAATTCTGTGAAGTATTTTGGGAATGGGGCACTTGTATTAACTGCTTGGTAAACTATTAGTAAAAAATGAAACCAGTCAATTATATTGTGCTGTTCAGTTTGCTCTAGTTTAGAATCACATTCACCCTAAGGCTCTATTATGGACTTTTATTACAAGAGCAATGGTCCAAAAATTTATGGTATATGTTTTAGTATGTGGACAACTTGAAAACACAACAAACAAAAACACGAGAGATCCAAGAGATAAACTGTTATCACCCTGAGAATAGAGTGTTTGGAACAAGTTACATATGAAATAGTCAATTCTATGGCCGTAAATCACTGAGCACAGCTCCAACAAGCCCTGTGTACAGGTATCAAGCACCTTTAATCCAACACAAAACAGTACATAACGAATAATCTCACACTCCCACTTGCCCTCCCCAAATCTTTTCAGCTTTTTTTTTTTTAATCTTCTGTCGGTATACATACTATTAAAATATGAAACACTTTAAATTGCACTAAATAAATGTTTATCTCATAAGGTCACCCTTACTGCACCAAGCTGTTGGGATAGTTAATGCTTTTAAGTTTGGGTTTCTGTGCAATAAATCCTGTATTATTAACCGACTAGATTAATTAATCCAGCATTAGTTAGTTCTATTCTGTACTTTGCCAACCATGCATGTGTTGAGACAGGATGGAGCAGTAAAGAACAAGTCTAAGCAATACTTAACATAATAAGATAATCAGAGAGACTGGCTGTAAGAAGCAGATTTAGTTCCATCTTGCTGGACTAATAATGCTAACTAGATGTGTTATTGTATAGTTTTCTTATTTATTTGTTACATGGTTTGGGTCTGGGAATGATTGGAAACATGCCATGTGAGAGGCTGAGTATAATCATGACCTGCTGCCTTTACTGCGACTCACTCCGTGCTTGTGAATATTAGTACCATTATTAGTACCATTTTCACCTCAGGCCTGGCAAGAGGAGTAGGATTACTGGAGGTAATTAACTAGGGAGGTAACTCAAGCATGAGGTCAGGGTGAGGCATCTTCAGCTAGTAAATAACAGTTGATTCTCTACCATCTTGGTTGCTACAACCTATAGCTAGCAATCTATCCCCCCCCCCTTATTATCTTATTATTCTTTACAATTTTCAGACTGCAAAAAAGACAGACTATTCATAAATGCAGCATAACTGCCTGATTATGTGTTATCCATCCATTTCCACCACCAACAGCTGGGCTGTCTGACATCACTGCTTAAACAAACACATCACTTCATCATTAACAGCTAACTAAAAATAAATGTGCTCCCTTCAGGCTCCAATGCTAGACTTGGTAAATTAATTTACACAATTCCATAGTAGTGGTTTATCTGAAGAGTACATCCCCAGTCTAATTAAGAACATGCAACCTTCATACATCCAGTACAATCCCAAGTTATTATTCCAGTAATATCACAATCTCATTCCATCCAATAACCAGTTTTCTCATTCCAGTTAATGGTATTGACATCACAATTAACTATAATCAATTTAATTGCATAAATAATAATAATAATAATTATAATAAACCACCATCTTGACTGCATGACTAGGTGCACATAAGCCTTACCTGTCAGAAAATAAATAGAAGTGTATATTTTCATTGCATACATATTTACATATAGTGCACAGTTACATATAGTGCACAGTTCTACAATGCATGTATGTAATTGGAGTTCCATTAGTGGAAGAGTGAAATCCTTAACCTGCCAAGTTCATGCCAGCTTGTCGACTACTAATCAATCCGGTTTGTCTGAGCTGGCCAGACTCGCACAATGGGAAGACTTCGCTCCAAATACTGGAACAGAACCTGGTCCTGCACCTGGACCGGTCCTGTCTGCAAGTGACGCTTCCTGTAGGAATTCCTGGGCCACTGGACAAACTTCAGATTTATTCCAAGCCTGCATTGCACTTTCCTCTTTCTTCACCGATATATTGCCCACATCCTTTCTGCAATTCTCTTCCACAATGAATTGAGAATTAGCTACACATTGAACTGATGAACCATTGCTCGCGATACTGCAGCCTGAAGACACATTAGGTGCGGTAAGAGAGCTAGCCTGAGGAACAGGGTGGCTGGGGGAATATCTGCATACATCTTCAGTGTGAGTAGCCTCAGGACTAATTCGATCATGCGATCGTTTCCCTAAAATAGATTTCACCGCCACAACCTCATCCAATGACTCTGTGGCGATATTATTCTGCAGACTGGAGTCCTCAACACTACGCTGGCTATAAGACTCCAGCACTTCATTCTCTTCTTCCTCCTCCTCCTCTTCTTCCTCCCTAACCTCCATACATCCTGAATCCTCTGGCTGACCTGTTCTGTCGTTTAATTCCTCGTAATCACCTTCTATTTCTTCTTCTTTCAACACAGCCAACAAAGGAGAAACAGCTCTTAACCTCCTCCTGTTTGAGCTTCGAACTCTAGGAGCCAAGTAATCGTCTTGAACATAATCGAACATATTCCTGCTGGGTTTCTTCACCTTGCGGCTCTCCCTCCCTCCCAGTTGCTCCGGACTCAGAGGAGGCAAATACAAATCATTTAACTCGGCGTAGTTTATCTCTTTACGGTTCCTACGTCTGGACCTACCTTCTTCTTCACCCTCCTCCTGCAATTAAAATTAAATTAAAGCAAGAGGGGAAAAACAATAGCAAAAAAAAAAAGAAAAAAGAAAAAAAAAGCTGCAGTAATGGGTCCATTAAAATTTATAGTAAGACAAGTTCCATTCCAACAGGGAGATGTGATCACAGACCGGATACAAGGAAGGACCAAATGGCACTCTATGGAGGTCAGTTCCATCAGGGAATCAGCAATTCCCTGCGTCATTGGAACCCCTTAATTAACTAGTGGGATAGAACTGTGAGATTAATAAAAGATACAAATTACTTCCTAAAGTTTTGGTGTTTGAATACTTGAGAGTTTTAGTCAAGTTGTGAGATTTAATTCACTGAATCGGCAAAACTAGTTCACAGCTGATACTTAATTACATCAGAATTGACATTTTTGCAATCTAACTATTCAGTTGAAACTTCAGGTTAAGTTTTAATTAAACATATATTACTGGCTCTTACAACTGAGAAAATGTGCTATTAACACCAACTATTGTAACATGTTCACACACAAACAAACATCTATGATGATACAACAATTAACATTGTTTATCAGAAATATATACACATCAAACAAATGTAAACAGCAAACTTTTTAAAGTGCTATAAACATTCTGTACACGTGGCAAGGCAGCTGATGCAAAGTTTTGTTGCCTTTGCAATGGGAGGTCAGTAAAGCGAATCAAAATATGCAATTCCAGAAAAAAGTTTGGAATGTTTGTAATACTTGAATTCAAAATGTTTCACGGAAATGTTTATTCTGTTACTGTTAGTTGAGCAAGATTGAGGGAGGAAGGAAGGAACTATGGCCGGTGCTGCCGAAAGTTAGTAAAACACACGGCAAGTGGCCTGCAGGCGATCTCATGCATGCTTAGCTAAGTTGTTAAGACTGGAGGACTGTGCTAAGCTAACCAAAAACTACCTCCAGCTTATTATGCGTCAATAACTTAAACCATCCACTCCTAACTACACTGTCCTACCTGCCCATACCAACCTGCCCTAATTCAATAGAGAGTTAATTAAAAACAGTTTAGAGTACAGTACTGCTGAAATCCCACCCCTTTCCACCTTTGCCCCTATATCAGATCATAATCAAGGATTATTGGAGCAAAGCTACATGATATGTACCCATGAGTTACTAGGTGACAATACTCAATACATACAACTTGGGTCTTAAAAATCATAGAAATACTTGATGCATATTTTCTTAATTACTTTAACCATATGTTGTATGGTTACCATGACTATAGGCATGTATTGGGACTTGAATTCATGGCACATAATATTATCATATTATTATTATTATTATTATTGTGGGCTTAGTTCCAATTCACAATTAGTGACAACGCCCCCAATCATAGCCAGAATTGGTGCTTGTAAATAGCAAGTTGATGCAGCTAATGATCCTCATTTCTTCACCACCAAACCACCGTAATGGACAGAAAAAAGTTTTGTTTGTTATTCGACTTTAAATCCCAAGTAGTATTTGGTAATTAGTTTATTCATCGAGTACAAGGAGAATGTACTCTCTTAACATACCAGAATGTTCTGAAGCAATACTCCACTCCTCTGTAGCCTAAACAAACAAACAAACAAACAAACAAACAATTAACCAATGTCTAACCATGAGTTATTGCATTACCTAGCAACACTTCTCTGCTTTCTTTCAATCAACTGTTCGTGCTGGGCCTTTGCTTGAGACAGAGAGAGATAAACTTGTTGCAATGCCTTCAACAACTGTTGCTGTAGAAAACAATCACACAAACACAATCTATTGAGTTATAAATGAAGGGGGACAAAAAAAAAAGAACAATTTTTTTTTTAATGTTTGCCAACTAAAAAGTTCAAGCAAAATAAAAGTTCAAGCCCCTTCCCTCCTCCCAATGATGTGGAGTTCAAGCCCCTTCCCTCCTCCCAATGATGTGGAGTTCAAGCCCCTTCCCTCCTCCCAATGATGTGGAGTCAATTATTAAGTTAGGGGGTCACCAAACTTTGCAGTGCATCTGTTAAACATTTTGACAAGAAGTTGCCATAGCAACATTTATGGTTGAACTAATGAAAACTTTATAATCAGATATAGGTGACTGGGCAGCTCAGAGTTCCCTCCAAGCAAGAGAAACTGTCTTAGTCTGAGGGGCTGGCAGTAGGGGAGGTTGATAACAATAAACCACACCCTTTTAAAGCCTTAGGGGCTTTCTCTCTCTCACACAAGCACACACATCTTGAATGTTCAAATTAGAAAATAGAATATAAAACTAACTCCACAGGAAGTGCACCATCTCACCCGCCGCCACAAGACAGGATATTAGTAGCCATAACAAACAAGGCTGATACTCAATAATAATAATAACAACAACAACATAATAAATAATAATTGGGCGAGCGAAGAGAGACTCTCATTAACTAGTCTAAATTGAGATTTTGGTATATATGATTGTATATAACAAAATTCAAAGAGGTCAATGTATGTCCACCCCTGGAAGATGTTAATTTAGCGTGGGAGGAAGATGTTAATTTAGCGTGGGCGCAAGAAATTGAGGAGAAAAGACGTCAAAATAATGCCAGGAAAAATAAAGGCAAAGAAGAAGAGGACAGACGTTGGCAGTCAGGTCTTACAAAGTTAGCGGAGTTCATTTTCTATCCTATTTATTAGTGGTGGTGGTAAGTTACCTTGGTTAATGCGCTGTCTGTCACAGCTATGTGCCTTGCGTAACAGATTTGTTCTCTTGTCCAACAGTCAAGTCACTCAGAGAATACAATAGGATGCTTTATCTACTGGAGCTCTGGTACAATAGAGCATTGTCAACGGAGCATACTTTGTAAAGGCGGTTAGCTTAAGCTCAAATAAAAACATTTAACTAACAAAGAAATATTATAAGTGACTAGCATTCAAATTTGAATTTCAGTCAGACCAGCTCGCTCACCATTTGTGCTGAAGCACATCACTAGTAATAATAATAATCTATGTCGTTAATTCAAACTCACTAAACATACAAACACACCTCCACTACCACGTGCTAAAGAGTATCAGTTGCTATAGTAATCTATCAAATGTTGCATTGTTTAGTTCAACACGGCCCAGTCATCACAAAGATACATGACACATTCTTTCCCGAGTTCTTCTAATCTAATGTTGACAGAAGAACAGTAGAACTTGCGCTTGTGTTGGAGGAGATGTTAGTAAAAGATGGAGTTACACTGACAAGGACGACTTGTCTATTAGAGTCAGTCTTCAGATGAATCACGACGGCCGTGCCAAAAATATAACAATTTAAGCTGAATCGATTGGGCAGCCAATACAAACAACAATAGCAAACAAACAAAAAATAAAAACAAATGTAAGTGAACTAAGAATTAAAGTTCTTAAACTGTCAGAGCCGAGAATTCTCAGTATTGGAGCCCTCAATATTCTGTTGTTGATGTTGTTAACAAATAGATTGTCTAATAGAATGTTCCTATAATTTGGTTTATCCACTGCTCTGACATTGTATGCACTGCTCTGACATTGTATGACATTGTATGCACTGCTCTGACATTGTATGTACTTCCTATAATAAAATTTTGAAATAAGTGCATCAACATTTTTCAATTAAAAAAAAAAAAGGCTACTAGAACGCTTACTGTTGAGCGTCTGTCGGCTCAAACATTTTTTTATAGTACTGGGTTCTGAAGCTCAGAAATCAGCAACCAGAAGGTGAATTAGCCATGCACTTTGTCTGAACCCCGTAGCAACTCTGAGACTGTCAGAAATACAACTTCAGCTTGTACCGTTAGTAACGGAAAGTACGAATTGTTAGCTTTTCTCTATGCGGACTTTCTGTAAATAGTTTGTCTTAACAATTCAACTCTTGATGGAATGTCTTTATAGAAAAATGCAAACAGCTTTGCCAACAATGATATCACACCTACTACTGAATGATATTTACCATCAAGTCATTAGTTACCTCCTATGTTACCCTCCTCCTGCTCCCCACTCCCACCTCTCTCTCTCTCACACTCACACACACACACACACACACACACACTTGAGTATCTGCTGAACATTTAGAGCTCCTCTTCATAAACTTTACTCCAGAGTTGTGAGTGATTAGAAGGTGTAAATGGCTACTCCAATGAAAGTGCTAACAACGCCGGCAAGACAGTTAACTTCACCACAAGTGCAGAGGGTGAAAGAAAAAAGAAAAAGAGATGGAGGAAGGGGTTGAAGCATTCTATCTCCTTTTCTGCCTAACTTCTGTCCCTTTCCAAACACAAGTCAGACTGATATTAACAGATAGATACACACATACACACACACAACACACACACACACACACAGATAGCTAAATGGAAGAGCTTTGCTACCAGCTCCTGTCCTGTCAGGTGGATTGATGTGGGTGGATGTAGTAAGCATAATGCAAGTAAAAATAATGTTTTCCTTTCCCAGTCCCAGTCAGACTTCCAAGCCTGGCCTGGGTCAGCTAGCAGATGGTGGGTGGCCCAGAGAGACTCCTCCTCCTAAACCCAGATAGAATCCCCAGCTAGATCCTAACTTCTGACTCAACCCACAAGTCTCCTTGGCACACACACACACACACTGCACCCAGCCCTCTCCCTGCTGCCATCTCCAGGTAGCAAGCAGAAGATGAGTTGGTGTTTCTCATGGGAAGGAACTAGAACAACTTGTGAATCTTGTAGCACTGAATGGAGCCTGAAATATGATCACCAATTTAGGAGGGAAAAAACAACAACACATTTTATAGTCAGATTACAAAATAAAAAGAAAATATATAATATGACAAATTGTCTTCTTCTCCAAATCTAAAGAAATACATCATTCACAAGAATCAACCAAACAACTGACTATTCCATAGATGTAAATTAACAAGGTGCAAGATTGATGAACTCTCTCTGGGTCATTCCAGGGAACTCTTAGCTGGGCACTAGAAAACTCTAGCTGGGGGCATTCTGACGCTAGGGAACTCTAGCTGGGCCATTCAGGGAACTCTAGCTGGGCACTAGAAACTTCTAGTCGGGGCCATTCTAATGCTAGGGAACTCTAGCTGGGCCATTCAGGGAACTCTAGCTGGGCACTAGAAACTTCTAGCCGGGGCCATTCTGATGCTAGGGAACTCTAGCTGGGCCATTCAGGGAACTCTAGCTGGGCACTAGAAACTTCTAGTCGGGGCCATTCTGATGCTAGGGAACTCTAGCTGGGCCATTCAGGGAACTCTAGCTGGGCACTAGAAACTTCTAGCCGGGGCCATTCTGATGCTAGGGAACTCTAACTGAGTCCACTCTGACAATAGGGAACTCGTTGTCAAAGGCTTCACCTACAGGAACACTCTGAAACCTTAAGAGGCCAGAGTACAGTTGATTGAGCTTCATGAGTGGCGGACATCGTCAGAGAAGCCACAGGAAGCATAGAAGCCAACAGTCCACATCACACTGACTAACACAAGGACACCAACATGACAAATATTCAATCACTTCCATTGGAAACAAAGACTGCTAATAGTACAGATAGCTGCAGTCACAGACATTATTACAAAATACTTTTCTTTGCTATAACAAGTAGTCAATGAGCAACAACAACAATAATAACAGCAACAATAATAACAACAAGAACAACAAACTAATCCATTAAGACTATCTGGGTGCTAATTAAAAATAATGGGATGATCAACACTTGCTACTACGGAAACACTATAAAAGAATCCTCAACTTTTTAAAACTGGCAAAGTGTAAACAACAACAACAACAACAACAACATCTGAACTAAAATGCGTGTTAGTTAATTCAGTCTCATCTCAAGTGTTTGTTGTGACAGGTGACACTTGACTTCCTACTCAAGAATGAATGATACACAGTGAGAAACCTCTTGAAAAAATGAAGTACCCATTCTCCCATTGAATGAGATGGGAGGGACCAAGAAGAGAGATGCCACCCACAATGGCCCAATCACAACCAGCACACATTGTGTTGGAGTAATCATCCTCTGGTCCATTAAACCAGCATTAATCTCTGCAGCTAACTGCCCTGAAAATGGCCTCAGGGGAACTGTGCGGCATTGAAGGCTTGCTGGTTTGGTATACGTGATAATGAACGATTACTGACATAATCTACTGGTGCTGGCTCCACACCTGACACAGCGTGGGCCATCAGCAGCTTCCTATCCAGCTGGCTGACACAGCGTGGGCCATCAGCAGCTTCCTATCAACGCTTCTTGTTTCACAACTCTTACTTATTCTATACCTTTATACAATCATAAACACAAACAAACAACAACAACAACAAATAAAAAACATACAGCTACTACAACTGAACAAAATAAACTAACCTGGGTCCATTTAGGAGGGCTACTTGCATCTCTTGAGAGTTTATCCCCCCCCCCCCCCCCCCCCCTCCTAAATATTCTTAAAAATTTGTAAGCAAAAAGCCAAGTTAAAAGTGAATAATGAAGGTGATTGCAAATGCTTAAGTCACGAGTTTATTGCTGTTCTAATTATTGTCTTGGTCCAGTTCCTCTTCTATCTTAACTAATTATGTATGAAAGTTGTGACCTCCTTGAGATAACACAAGTTCAATCTCATCCCCACGCCTCCCCCCCACCAGATGAATTCCTAATGAACCCTGTACTCCTGTACAGATAATGTAAAGTCTAACAGCTAGGGGAATATAGAATATGTTGGAGCTAGTTATCCTAGCATAGCAGCAGTTGTTGCTACCAGACATATTTGTGGTTTTCTGACTCCAGTTCTCTCCCAAGCAGTTCTTGAAGTTCCTTGAAGACAGAGTTTGGCACTTCCATGGCCTCTGTTGCCTCTTGCCACCCACCACTAAACAGGTGACTGAATTAACCACAGTCATTATCTGCCCTAAATATCACGGACCCTTAAAAATAAACACCAGCAACAATGAATCTAGTGGAAATTACGGTTGACGAGGCTCCACTGAACGCACGCATGCACAGTGAAGCAGCAGTCATAGTATTAGTAGAAGCTGTGCAGCCATTGCACTGTGGGGTCCAGCAAGAAAGAGGTAAATCTGATCTGCACTGATAGACTGAGAGTGGTGAGGTCAGCATCAACCTAAGGCCAGCCACTTCCCTTCTGGTCCCAACTGATAAGTTTCTCTCACCAGCAGGAAAAGATGCATGGGGGTAAATGTAACATTTCTCATTAGAGAAGGAGCAGAAATAGCTTGAGATCATCCGATGTGTGTGCGTGTGAAGATAACCGCAAAGTGTGGAATTGTACCACGCCCCCTAACTCTCTCTCTCCCCCAGCTGTGATGTGAGCTACTAATTAAAGACGTGCTATTGAATGCCTAATGGAGACTACCCGTCACAAACTGTACTGAGAGGTTGTTGACCTAATTGAACACTAGCACAGACAACTGCACTAATATTGGGTTGAGTCATGGACCTCACACGCCCCCTCCCCCCAGCCCCACCCCCCCAGTGATAGCAGTTGTGACACTGGCTGGCTCAAAGCAATGTTGAGGACACCTCACACAGAGCTCATGCTCATCCTTTATATAGTAAGTTGGGTCACTGCTGGAATAGAGGTCTTGTCCCTCCTAAATATAGCCCCGCGGCATTGGTTGGGCTCTCACTTCTCCATTCTGTAGCTTCTAGTGTGCTCCAATGGACGAGGAAGTTTTGTACCGTTCAACTGTGGCAGGAATTCAAGCAGGAGATTATAGGGCTAAACCAAGAGAGCTGCTTGCATGAGTGTGTGTGTGTGTGTGTATACATGTTGGTTGGTGGATTATTACTACATCTCAGCTGTTACTAAACCAGAGAATTTCATTGTTTTATTAATTATTATTATTATTATTATTATTATTATTATTATTATTATTATTATTATTATTATTATTATTATGATTTGCTATTATTAGTATGAGTGATAGCACAGGTAGCCCGTGCTATCACTCGCTATTAGTAGGCCAGCTTTTTTTAAACCATTTGCACTGTAGCTTACTGTATCTTCACTCACTATCTCCATATTTCAGGATTAGTTTCCCCTTAACTTCATTTTCAACCTATGGCTCCTCCTAATCTGTTGAAAAAATTCCATCTAATACGGGTAGAACTTTTGCGTTAAAAAATGGCATAGTCTCTAACTAGAAACTTCTCTAACTGTATGTTTCCAAGGCTAAAGCTGCACAAATGTGCACTTACCCGTACTATTTTACCTAGCTACCGTACTATTTTGCTTAGTTACATGCTATTTCACTTTCCCCGTGCGATTTCATTTGAACGTCGCTATTTCCCATATATTTTTGAATGGGCAATTTACACGCCATACCGTTATTATTGTTATAATAATAATAATAATAATAATAATAATAATAATAATAATAATTATTATTATTATTATTTCAATGATTTGCTATTATTATTATTAAGTTGTTTTGAACCCATCAGGAGTTGGAGCTGTTCACTGTGGAACACTATCTGTCATGGTAAGTGTTGAAGATGGAGATCATGTTAGACTAATGCTGCAAGCCACTGGTCATTCTGTAAGCTTCATGCACTGGCGGTCATGGGTGCTCTATATCAGGAAGGACACACAGGCGTGGAGGATTCGGGTACTTCCCCCACTAATATCTGAATCACACCCATCATAACATCTGTGATATTCTTGAGAACATCGCCATTTTGTGGGACTAGAGCTTGGAAGAGCAGATGCTGGTGAACTGAACTTCTCAAGGCAGCTATTGCATGTCCTTCTGCCTCAGAGTCCACAAAAAATAGCAACATCAATGGTGGCATAGTATAGTGCAGAGAAAGTTATTTTTTCATGCGTTTAAAGTCATCAAAAGAAATGGAATTAACATATGGTACATAATGACATCTTCTGAGAACTGGTTTAAAATTAGGTGTTCTGTTCCTCCTTGAGTGTTATTGTGGGCAAAGAACATCTGAATGCTTCACAATGTTTAAGTCTTTGAATAAAACTGAGAGAAGGTCATACAGTCCCCAGTAAGGTCACTGAAGATGGGGGAGATAGTGGAGGATGAGGGAGACAGCAGAGGATGTGATATGAAAGATTCCTGTTAAGGCTACAAGATTATATGCTAAGATATAATGTAAGGAAAAAAAAAGCCCAATTTATTTAGACTGTAATTATAATACAAATACATTTCAGCTTAGGATTATAAAACAGACCAAAGGAAAATGACCGCCCTAAAATCCCCTGAAGGTATAAAGTTCTATCCTCTGCATCCACAGACAAGACGTATCAGTGAGGAGTACAGGATGGTGACAAAGGCAGCTGCTGGGAACACGGCGTGCCACTGAGATGGCTTCTGTTTCCTGCCCGTAGCACCCGCTGCACATACCAGACATTAGGTGGGCGGATGATGCAAACATTGGCTTCCTGATGGACAGGAAGAGAAAGATCACACCACAATTAGCTTAACCCACCATCTCTCAGGGCAAAGGAAGGAAAGAAGAGAGAAAAGAACACAAAATTAAGGAGGAAAAGATGAAAGTGTGACTCGTGCTGTTCACGTCAGCTGCAAGACCAACACCTTCACAGCTGAATCCTCCTCTAAACACTTCCACTCGCTGTCGGTAGAAAGAAAGAAAAGTGAAAGCCTTTTGTTTTAATTGGTAAGAAGACCAGAGAAGACTAACTATGTGCATGTTTATGGAATAAGATAAGGTTTGGAACTATACAGAATACAATACATATGGCTACATAATCGCCATGGATAGCTTGACCTCATTGACCCTGAGGAGGACTTTGGCAAGAAGTCACAATGGGTTAAGTCTTCATTGGCTGTTAGAATGACTGAATTAATTACTATGTCGGGGTTATATTTAAGAGCTTAGTTTATTGAAACATCGAACTCTTTAACCTGACAATTCTCACATTATCTCAACTGGTAAAACATTCCTTACTAATGCAATGCATACATGCACCTTAACGTAGAGGTCACATTTATAATTCAATGCAATTCTCCGTAAGTGAAATCTGTGGCCTCGTTTACCACATTCTGAACTTTTTCTGGAGGTCCGGGTATAAAAAGGAGAGAGCCCAGCATGCCCTTTGACCTCTAGCTCATTTAAAAAACTTTCCAAAATGGCTCACTATTCCTTTAATTGGATTCGTACAACTTTTAAAATGAGTGCCACAACACATTAACAACCCTCTAGTCATTTTTACAATGATATAGCAAGCCTAGTTTCTATCACTGTCTGTCATTGTGTATGCCACACTCACTACTGGTAGTTGTATATACAAGCAACGTAGTGACAATGCTGACTAGCAGTGCTTGGACGGCACACTGTACAGTTGAATTTTAGCTGTGTCAATGGCAAACAGTGCGGCTACTGGGCTATCTCCTTATGTCAGTCAGTCATTTGCCATACAGGCTGTCTTTTTTTCTTTTCTTCTTCCCTTTCTGTTGAGGTGCTCACGGCTTATTTCTACTTGATGTTGTTTTATGTGCCAAGTTACTTGTCTTGGGAGAAACTCAAGACAAAAATGGCAGCTGACATGTTTTACTAGTTGCGAAGTAATGGGCCTCTAATGACACACCTCACCTCAACCGGCAAGCAAATAAACAACAACAACAACAACAAGCATTGCAAGGAGTTTAGTATAAATAACTAAAAACTCAGGCCACAAGAGGTGCATATTTCTTGAGCGGTGGGTACGGCAAGAGTGGCTACTGGGCTATCTGCCGCTCAGTTCAATACAGACAATCTCTACTGGAGTATCTAAATTTTCAATAAACCCTCAGGGCATGAGTGCACGGGCAGCAAGCAATGCAATAGGCGCGCGTGCCAGTAAAGCTACACTTGCTCAATCTACCAGCTGGGTGAGCCTGACCTGATGAACCTAAGCCTAGGGATGGTTAGCACTACGGAGGATGGTAAATACATACCACATGTACATTTATGAACTTGATCTAATGCTCCAGCCTTAGGTTATAAGAGAAAGACATGTGTAGGTTTGTTCACACCTAATGTATTCATATTTATGCCATATCAGGCAAATACCCTTCACTGTCTGAGGCCCCTTAATTACAAAACTCATTTGTAGATAGAAATATCTGACAAACCATATCTTTACTGGCCAGCTCATCATTCCTATCATCACACACCTTCATGGAAGTCCTGGTATAAACAGACTTGTAGCACACATCTCCTGCAAGTCACCCACCCTGGCAACCCTGGAGCCAGCCACCCCCTCCACTTCCTAGGGCAATAGGCAAACACCAGCACATGAATGAGGTGAGTTGTACCGGGGACATAGGATTACAAGTAGTGCAACCACCATGACTCCCAGTGTGTGGCAAGACACCAGGGAAGGGAGAAGATGTGTGTGTGTGTACAAATCAGCTTCTCTGAAATGCAATGGCTTCTCTGCCAGTCATTTGTACTGGGCACACACTGGAAGCTTCATCTGCTGCTCTTCTCTCTGTATTTAGCGTTTATTTAAATGTGTGTTGTGAGAAAAAAATTTGTTAAACATTAGCAAGGTGGTAAAAAACAAACCACACTGAACTGAGTTGCTATGCTAGGCTGTAAGTTTGCAGAAAGAAGACCATCTCACAAGATGATGCACTGTGGGTCTTCAAGTACAGGTATGCCACACCCTCTTGGAAATACACCAGCTTCTTATAATCAGATGTGACAGACAAACACAAATGGTGTAGTTGGAGCAAAATTAATAATAATAAAAAAGCAACAAATAAAATTATAAATCCATAATAATAATAATAATAATAATAGTAATAATAATAATAATTAAATAGCAGATGGTCTGCAATCTATTCACGTGTCAATAGCTCGTCTGATCCACCATTTCAATTTTTGTAGCCTCAGAGCATATGATATCAACTCTTCCTAATGTTGTTGTTGTTGTTGTTGTTTATGGGAGTATTTTGCTGGGTTGGGGTTGTATCAAACGTGACATAAACATGTTGTTGTTGTTGTTGTTGTTGCTGTTGTTGTTTACACCGGAGAATAACCTGTATCAAGACTGGGTAAGAGACTGCCCACACCATGTCGACTGCATCATCAGCTAGCCACAAGAAGAAGCCACCAGTGCAGTGTGTCTTGCTAGGATTACAAGTGAAAACAGAAAACCAATTAAACACAGTCACTAGTGAATGTTTAAGGGAGCATTGACTCCATCTTATGGTTCACCTCTCTGCCTTCTCAGACAGCCACCAATAGCCAACAGAGTGAACAGACAATTGGAATAAACCATTTTTTCTTCTTCTTTGTCTACAAGCAGAAGTGACAGCAATTGCCACTTGTGTGAGGTAATGATCGTCACATTCATAAACTAGGTGGTATGAAGCTAAGGTTCCATCCATATTTCAAAACTGAAATTAGATTCCTCAAAATATTTCCTGCCTAATGAATTTCTAATTAATCATCATCATCTATGGCTCTGAATATCAATCAGTCCAATCAGGTAAATAAAAAATAATAATAAATAAAAAAAATATAATAGTAATAATAATAATAAAAAATACAATAAAACACACCACCAACAACAACAACAAGTGGCAGTCAGTAAGAACCTTCAAGGCCATATCTAGTCAGAGGTCTAGTACACCCTGTAGCTCTCAGACGCCCCCTCAACTGATGAACCGTGCAAGTGTCCGTACGCATCCGCAGATAGCTCCAGTCATGTACACACACACATACACACAACGGTGCAGTCTCTAGTAATTATACTCACAATGATAATAAAGGGCTGTAAGTGACTATCTGAGCACTTCCTATAAATAGAATGAACTTAAGAAATATTAAACTCATTCCCAAGATCCAATTCTCTCCGCTCATAGCCAATATGGAAGCAAGCAGTCAAGTATACACCAGAAACCAACCAACAGTGACGTCTTACACTTCCTGTACAAGTTCCCGTGGAAGCAGCGTTCCTACTAGAAGTCCTGTCCTGGCATCTCTCTGAATAGCTAAGGCATGTACTATGTATGTATGTTGTGTCTCCCCACGCGGTCGTGGTGATGTTGCCCGTGCTCATGGTGACGCTCTCCCAGTGCTTGTGGCCATGGCATATCAAGAGTCGCGATTACCTCGCAAGATAGAACACTCTTAGCATCATTTCCAAGCAAACTGACACCCACCACACAGCAGCCATAGGGCAAATATACATACCCAATACAACCACCACAAGGTAAGCTAGATGATAGAGGAGGACCGGGGCTACCACCAGGTAAGCTACATGATAGAGGAGGACCAGGGCTACCACCAGGTAAGCTACATGATAGAGGAGGACCAGGGCTACCACCACGTAAGCTACATGATAGAGGAGGACCAGGGCTACCACCACGTAAGCTTCCTCCTAATATCCACCAGGTACATCATCTTCCTTCTTCTTGGGGATAGCAAGTGGGAAGCAAACTTGGTCAGACTGAAAAGATCCACAATGTGTGAGATCTATCCCACTAACTGCACCAGTAGTCTGGGAGTGCAGCCACGGGACAGAGCCCAGCGTACCACATGGGATTCCTTCCTGCGAAGGTCTGCCACGGTTGGATGTGGCTCAAGTAAGTGGAACTTTGCAGTGGGCCTTTAGTCTTCAAACCAAAACAGCATGCATCCACTTCACGAGAAACAGTAAGAGAAGAATGCTTGCTCTTTGTAAAACCTCGTCTCACAATAGATGATTGGGCAGATAAAACTGCTACTCTGAGCTCACACTTCAAAATAATAATTAATTGTTAAATGAGAATTTTAAATGTGGACATTCAAAAATCAGATTTCTCATACAAGCCAGTGCCAGTTTAAAGGATAGGATTCTAGCTTTATAAAAATTCTAGCTTTATAAAAATGATTTTCTTCAATTAACACGCAACTTGACTGAGTGAGTATCAGTGTTGTTCAATGCAATTCTTTATATGAATTATATGAATTTATAAGTGGAATAAAATTAAAACACTTTCAGACATTGGTCTAACATTTCCAAACGCCACTGCCATGACATGCCGGCTCTTCAACACAAACGAACACGTCACATTTAACACACATAGATACCGGTAGCAATGGATTCATACAGGGCTTGTTGCTTGGGGGGTAGGGAGAGGTAATGGAAACTTAACATGCATAGAAAACTATGAAGTCTCTCACTCTATAGAACACTTAGGTGCTGCCTTGGAGGGAACCACTGCTTTTAGGGTCCCAAAGGCCCTAGGTTGTAGCGTCCCCGAGCGCAGCAAGGGCACTACTTAGGGCCTGAAGGACCCTAAGAGTGGTAGTTCACGACGGCTGTGTAGTGACTGCTCCTAACAACGGGACACTAAGTGTCCCTGCCCTCAAGGTGGGGACACTAAGTTAATAGGTCCTTCTTTGAAGAACCTAAGCAGTTTAAAGTTCCTCTGTCACAATACAAAAACTACAGTAGCTATGTTCTAACCACATATATTCTTGGGGTGGGGGATTCCATGGGTGAATCCTGTCAGTTACAATGGTGTTCAGTTTCAGAGATGTTGGGTAAATAAATGGAAGAAGTAAAGGTCAGTTACAGGTGAGCAGAAGGAATATAGCATTCTGTTTGTAAGAGAAGTGGTAAATGACTTCTAGACATTTTTACTTATTGAGACTGCATGACCACAATGGTTGATTATGTAAAGGGTAACACAATTGAAAATCGGGGATATTTTTTTTTGTTTATATATATGTTTGGACGTACATATGTCATTTTGTACTTTGACCCTCACGTATTTTTGCGTTAGCTCGGTGTTCGACCCTGTCCCAAACTTCACTAAACAGAATCCTCTGGTTATCGATCATTACCCGTATCGTTATAGAAATTGAATTGTTTAGCGCTTTGAATTATTTTGCGGGTGCAGTTAGAAGTAAAAAACTTACTGGAGTTCCATTTCTATTTGAGTTAGTGGCGGTGGTAAGTTAATAGCTATTTGTCACAGTTATAAGCCCTACGCAACAGTATTTACTTGAAAATTCATTGTCCACTAGACTAACCACAAAGGTAAGTCTTGTGCAGGTATGTTAAGTGTGAAAGTATTGTGTGTTACAGATACTACTTATCACAAAGAAAACGTTTAAATAACTTGACTTGTTTTTTGTTGCTTATTTTAAAAATTCAAACAGTTGTGGGGAGTGGTTACTATGGCATTGAATCCCCTTTACCGTATATACGTAATTCAAAAATTCGACTTTTGCTTAGTAGCTTGAGTGTTAGAAGTTAAAATCAATCGAGCACACCACTAGTGATATGTTTCAAGTTGTTACAACTGCACATGAGCAGTGAGTCACTTCTATCGATCCATCCCTCTGCAAACACATCACCTGATCCCAACCAAAGGCCAACGTCAACAATTCTAATTACGAATTTGAACAAGTCGCCACAACACTCAAGACAAAGGTTAATTTAAATAACTCTGTCTCTGTGTGACATCACAACTTCAAATTATCAGCAACCACTTGGTTATGATAGATGTTCTCTGGGAGAAAAGAAATAACGACCATTTCCACCAGGATTTAGGTCAACTCCTCACCCTCAAGCCATGGGTCCAACCTGCTGCTGGTTTATGGTGACTGGCCGTGAGACCACCATAGTTTCCTTCCGTACCGCGGCTTCGAGGCTCTCACCAGCAATGAAGCCCACAACACACACATGAGAGGATTGGTTATGTAAAATTGTTAAGTTTCTTTTAGAAGAATTCCAGACTCTTAGGAGTTGCCGGCACTTAATCAGTACCAGGAAAATATTTAAGTTGATTCACTTAACAATAACACCTAAAACCATTTCCAACCACCCGTTCCCCCCACCCCCCTAACAGTGGCAAATTCCATGAGACTCTTAGTGTCTGAATATTTGACTAGTTCTGAACCAAACAACAGCCACTAGAATTACCACCTCAGAGAAGAAGTGGAACATCAGACTGACACAGAGACACACACACATGCAAACACATGTGTGCGCACATGCACACGCACATGCAAACACACACGCACACACACACATGCAAACACACGCGTTCACACACACCACACACTCGTGCATGCACACACACTGACCTCCTTGCACATGGGGCACTGCCACTTTCCTTTAGGTACCGTCCACAGCACTGGGTATTGGCAGTAGGTGTGGCACTCGCGGTCACATGTGTCACATAACAACATCTACCACAAACAACAACAACAACAACAAAAGCAACAATAAATCTGCAGTAGAAAATTAAAGAAGAAATAAATAGATTATGTAAAAGTTGCAATAAGTTGTATTGTGGACTACACAGATAGTAGGGAAGGTGTAACTAGACAGATAGTAGGGAAGGTGTAACTAGACAGATAGTAGGGAAGGTGTAACTACACAGATAGTAGGGAAGGTGTAACTAGACAGATAGTAGGGAAGGTGTAACTAGACAGATAGTAGGGAAGGTGTAACTAGACAGATAGTAGGGAAGGTGTAACTAGACAGATAGTAGGGAAGGTGTAACTAGACAGATAGTAGGGAAGGTGTAACTAGACAGATAGTAGGGAAGGTGTAACTACACAGATAGTAGGGAAGGTGTAACTAGACAGATAGTAGGGAAGGTGTAACTAGACAGATAGTAGGGAAGGTGTAACTACACAGATAGTAGGGAAGGTGTAACTAGACAGATAGTAGGGAAGGTGTAACTAGACAGATAGTAGGGAAGGTGTAACTAGACAGATAGTAGGGAAGGTGTAACTAGACAGATAGTAGGGAAGGTGTAACTACACAGATAGTAGGGAAGGTGTAACTAGACAGATAGTAGGGAAGGTATAACTACACATGCTCAAACAATCAATGTTACATGATCTGTTTTAAAATAAAAGCAGATATACGTATGTGCGTGTGCAGAACTCTGAAGATGGTTGTTGACGAGCATCTTCAACTAGTGAGTTTCATACCACAAAAGGATGCGTGTATTTAGAAATCGTAAGACATCCTAACTTCACAATTCCAATTCCTCTTTCAGCTAAATCTGCGTTAATTCTTTATCAAATGTCTCCATACAGAAGGGAGAAAACTTTCAGCATGATAGTGTGAGATGGAGAGGGTCACAGGAAGATTGCCTTGCAGGCCTAACATGTTGGCAGAGGCAAAGTTAACGGCCACTAGTACCTCCCAAAGCAGCAGAGGGAAGACTCCTCCAAAATGGCAGATCAGCCACACCCAACTAACAGAGAGGGGAGGAGCATCCCATCGCCCTCCTGTGAAACTCTACTACAGTAAAAAACAGCAATAAAACATCTACTCGATCATCTATTCCAGTTAGTCTCAGAGAGTGACTTCTGTAGTAGCTAGAAAGGAACTTTGCACGATGGATTTAGTCTAGGTTCATTGGTCTACTAGGCAACCTATGCGCTCCGGCCCCCCACGGCAGTGATAGGCGGGGCCAACTGAGCAGCCATAACTCTGGTGTCTAGACACCTACTAGCTCTAATCACTTGATCTGACTGACACGGAGGGTGTCGATTGTGTTGCTAACGATGCTGCCGGCCTATCAAAGAGCCTTATCCACTGAGGGATATCTGAAACTCTACACTTCATATCTGACTGCATTAGTGAAATACATTCCACTCTACTTCAACTCCTGAGCAACACGCCTCCCACACACTCTCTCAGACCGCAAGAGACAGTGTGGATCAAATGCTGTTCTATTAGCAACTTCAAATGCTGAAAATATTTACAACGGGAAAATACGTATTGAGGTTGGACCAATTCCATTATGGAGGAGAACAGTGTGGACAAGCAGCTCTCTCTTCAGGTACGTACAGTGCCGCTGGTCCAGACCTACTTATTTCAACCACTGCCGCTGGTCTAGACCTATCGAGGTCCTCTCTCACCAAACATATAGTCTCATACTCTTACCTTCTTATAATTGACGTCTTTCTTACACTTGAGGCATCCGACTACCTTCTTCTCCGTCTGCTTGACCTGGCAAGAACACAGAGGGACACGAAACTTTCAACACACACCAACTAACAGCACACTCTCTCAATGCTTAAAACTAATAATAATAATAATAATAATAATAATAATAATAATAATAATAGTAGTAATAATAATAATAATAATAGTAATAATAATAATAATAATAACTAGTGGTGCGCTCGAATAGCGCAAATGCATGGCGAGCGAGTAAATATATGAGTATAGGTAAAGATAATTTGTGAAGGAAATCGCTAAATAATAGCAATGATTAGGCATGAAGAGTTAACAATAACAGAATTACCTAATAAACTTCGAACGCAGTGGCAAAGAAGCGCAGCTTGACAATTTGCCATTCAGTCTTTCGCCAAGAAGAGAGTAGCTATAAACTTTTTGGTTGAAACTTAGTTGATTCTCCGTGCTCGTTAATTGAAAAATACCGGAACTGTAAACGCTTTACCTAACTTACGTAATTAGAAGCGCGGGCGAAATTTTTTGACGTACGCATACATACCTACATATATATATATATATATCTGAAATCTCAATTGAACACGACTGATAGTCAGCTTCGCTCGCTTCGCTCGCTCGCTGAATAATAGTAATAATAATAATAATAGTAATAATAATAATAATAATAATAGTAATAATAATAATAATAATAATAATAATAATAGTAATAATAATAAAAACAACAACAATAACAATATAATAATAAAAATAATATAATAATAAAAAAATAATATTGTGTGTTATACAAGCAGTCTTGGGTTCGATTCCTGGTGGCGACCAAATATTTTTAATTCTGTATTGTTTAAAAAAGCCTGTGAATGAGAGAGAATACATCTAATGAACAATAAAATAATATAATAATAACAATGATCACAATAGCAATAATTGGCGAGCGAGTGAGACACTCTCAGGGGTAACACAATTGAAAATCGGGGATGTTTGTTTATTTATATTATGTTTGGACGTACGTATGTTATTTTGTACTTTGACCCTCACGTATTTTTGTGTTCGCTCCGTGTTCGACCCCGTCCCAAACTTCACTAAACAGAATCCTCCGGTTTAGCGATCATTACCCGTATAACCTTAGAAATTTACCGCTTTGAATTGTTTTGTGGGTGCAGTTAAAACTCAAACACTTATGGGAGCTCCATTTCTATTCGAGTTAGTGGCGGTGGTAAGTTAATACGCTATTTGTCACAGTTATAAGCACTACTCAACAGCTTTTAATTGAAAATTCATTGTCCACTAGACGAACCACGAAGGTAAGTCTTGCGTAGGTATGTTCAGTTGTGTGAAAGTATTGTGTGTTACAACTACTATTAAGAATATCACAAAGAAAAAATTTAAATAACGTGACTTGATTTTGTTGCTTCTTTTTCAATTCAAACAGTTGCGGGGAGCGGTTACTGTGGCATTGAATCCCCTTTACCGCATATGCGTAATTTAACAACTCGACTTTATTTTAGTAGCTTGAGTGTTAGTTGTTAAAATCAATCGTTTAACAATAGTGTAGTTTAAGGCTCGCTCGCCAGTTGTGCTCCAGCACACCATTAGTAATAGTAGTAGTAGTAATAATAATAAAATAATATAAATAATAATATAATAAAAATAACAATAATGTCATTTAATTTCTCTACTTGTGGCTGTAAGACGTCCTTCAAACCCTACCCCTTACCAACATGCAACAGAACAACTGAATACATTAGCTATTGACTTAACAAGCAGAAATACAACTGATTAATGGATCACCGATTAACAAACACCGTTTACCTTTTCTCTCGTGGGCTTCCTAGAGTTCTGTGACGATCCTGAGTCTCCGCACGGACTCGCGGTCTGGGAGGCTTCCACTGATGGGGCCGCTGCTTTACAGTCTGGAGTGGGTGTGGCAGGCGTGCATGATTGGCATGCTCGAGAATCCAACCAGCTGATGTGGTCCGCTAGATCATTCTGACAGCTGAACAACAAGTAAACCACATCATAACCTCACATTATAACCTCACATCATAACCTCACATCAAACCTCACATCATAACCTCACATTATAATCTTCCTTACATTACAAACACTTCCTCTTAAAGAATTAGCCATCTGATGAAGAACGGTCAGTTCTATTATGAAAGACAGTCGTGCTCAAGTAAACTAGCTTAAATGGTGTGGAGAGAAAAAAAACTACAACAAACAAAACAAGATAACTTTTTTGTTAACCTTTAAATTTTGCACCCCCCCCCCCCACCACCCCTCGTCTAATTAATACTAAATTAAGTGTTTGTACTAGTTGTAGTGCTAATGAGCTCATACTCCATTTAATCTAATCGATTAAACCACTTCCACGAGCAACCATTACTGATCAGCACCACTGCTATAGCTATGATGACTGCAGGTGAGGGCAAAGAAGTTTGATAAAGACAGACCAAGAAGGCCACAGCACACACACCACAGCAACACACACACCAGAGGCAGCACCACACCACAGCAACACACACACCACAGCAACACACACACCAGAGGCAGCACACACACCACAGCAACACACACACCAGAGGCAGCACACACACCACAGCAACACGCACACCAGAGGCAGCACACACACCACAGCAACACGCACACCAGAGGCAACACACACACCACAGCAACACACACACCAGAGGCAGCACACACACCACAGCAACACACACACCAGAGGCAGCACACACACCACAGCAACACACACACCAGAGGCAGCACACACACCACAGCAACACACACACCAGAGGCAGCACACACACCACAGCAACACACACACCAGAGGCAGCACACACACCACAGCAACAACACACACCAACAGGCAACACGCACACCAGAGGAACACACACACCAGAGGCAGCACACACACCACAGCAACACGCACACCAGAGGCAGCACACACACCACAGCAACACGCACACCAGAGGCAACACACACACCACAGCAACACACACACCAGAGGCAGCACACACACCACAGCAACACACACACCAGAGGCAGCACACACACCACAGCAACACACACACCAGAGGCAGCACACACACCACAGCAACACACACACCACAGCAACACGCACACCAGAGGCAACACACACACCACAGCAACACACACACCAGAGGCAGCACACACACCAGAGGCAGCACACACACCACAGCAACACACACACCAGAGGCAACACCACACCACAGCAACACACACACCAGAGGCAACACCACGCCACAAGACATACCAGATTGTAATTAATCCAACAAATCACCATGAACAATGAGCAGACATTTCTCAACAGCACTGTGTGGGCATCATATGGATAGTCAGCTATGCTCCGGTACAGTATGGTACAGTATGGTACAGTATGGTCACATCATGTATATATGTAATATGCTGTATTTTATCACACCTCCTATTATTGTAATACAGCTACTCGATCATGCAGGGCTTGTGATTTAATTAACCCCAGTCAGCCATGCCGCTGAGATCAGGCTCCACCCACTAACACCTCGTGGTCGGCTGTGAGTCCCTGATTGCTATTCAGGTGCGACATCGTGGAGACCCAAGGAACTTTCTGTCCACATTAAAAGAGAGAATTGATTAACATGATTGTACCATGGAAGTTTGGGTGCTAACTCTTACCAACCCAGCAACCATAACCAGGAAGAAGCGCTTCACCAAAACAAGATTCAAAACTATATTTCATATATCCCACCAAAAGAAGCAACCCCACAGGTAACCCCAAATCCTTCAGCCACCCACTCATTCCTGGGCCCTAGGGCACTTTCATTTCCTTCAAAGCCCCACAAATCTTCACAAGACAAGAGCTCCTCAATCTCCTTATTACATCATCCCTGCCCACACAGCACTCTCATCTCTGCACTTGTCTGTCCTTACTGAGCATGCTCATAGGCTTGCATGGCATGGATGCAAGCCAATCACACTCACACCTAGTCATATGGAGTCGGAATAGTTCTTCAGAGGTGGGATAGATCTTCGAATAAGGATAGATCTAGCTTGTGCATCTGTGCTTGTGTATTTGGTAAGGGTTGTCAGTATTCTATGTCATCCTTTTTTCCCCCCTACATCATTCATGTAGGACACCCAAGAGTGTAAAATCACACCCATTTATTCTCAGAGTGTAATCCACTACCTGTTTCAGCTACCTCTAGAGAAGGTTTCCCTCTGAAAGATCTATCCCAACCAGGGAGAGGGTAACTGCCCATGCAGTCCAAGCAATAGCCACTTTCTTCCAAACTGCTTGAGAGAGGAATGGATTTAATAAATACATGTGTTATCTGAGTCCATTGAAAGTGCCACGACAATGAGGCCAGAAGGGGAACCCCTCGTCTGATTGACTAGACCAGATGAAGATTTTCATTTCAAAACTGGTCCCGTATTCATCTTCTGTTTGCACAGAGAGAGAGAAAGTGTCACCAGTGGCCTTGGTCTGGGCTCCAAACAGACACAACACACTACATGCCAGACTACACCAGCATAAACCAACTCATTGTCATGGCAACACACATTAGTAAACATGGTCAGTGGGTGCACATGACCCCTACATACCCACTGTGAGAGGGAGCGGAGGTTAAAAGCGAGTAAAGAAGAAGTATCAAACCAAATGGCCCTCCCAGGGTATTTTCAAAACCAAATAGTAGAGGGATCAAATCAACAATTTATAAATTTCAAAGGGGTTCTCATTTCTGTGAAATTGATGAAAATTTTGTGGCAAGTATTACAAAATCATGAATTTCAGGAGGGGGGAAATGCCTTCCCCCCACTCCCCCATTAGCCTAAAAAAATCCCTGCCCTCTTATTCAAACAAACACCACGGCTTCAAACAAATTAGGGCATCTTCAAGCACACATTAGAATACCAAACAAAACAACAGGAAGAGGGCGGGGATGGAATCATGTTACTATAGTAATAGATTTCAGCTTCCTACTGCAATGGCAGAGTGTTGGCTAGCCACAGGCAATCCAACCAGCCGGCAATGTGATACCTCCTGCAATCTAGCAAGAGACAAGAACCAACTGCTGACTCAGCAGAACCATTACACGAGGTAATGAGAAAAGAGACTATTGTGTAGATACAAACCAGAGAGTCGACAATTCTACCAACAAAACTAGAATAGCTATTGCAAAACAGAAGGTGAATGGGGATATGTAAACAACAACAAAAACAATAAACAACACTGAAACATGCTGACTACCAAGCTTAAATAAGGAAACTAGCAATATTTCAAAATTCATACTATAATAATAATAATTATTATTATCATCATCATCATAATCCTGCTCCTCCTCCTCCTCCTCCTCCAGGCCAGCCAGATTCCCTGAGGTGGTAATGGATGCTACTAGTGGTGTCTATTGTTTCCCTGCTAGCGGGCTAATGTCCCGGCACCTTGTCCCGACATGCCAGTCTCAATAGCTCTCGTAGTTGCTTGTGGTGAGCTCCGGCTAGCGGCTGTGAATGGGCTAGTTGCTATCATCCTGACAGCATGGCCCACATAATGGCCTGAGGCCCAGGAGCTTGGACAGGGATCCCTCTCACTCAGCTTGCTAACAAATATGAGGAACACGTCTTTACAAGTCTCTATTGTGCACACTCAGTGTAGCCAAGGATCTACACCATGCACCACCTTGTCCCCACACAACTGACAACTAAAAAGGTGCTGGGATGGCTGGGATGAGGTGCAGAGATGCTAGCTGACACAAAGAAGATGGTCAGAGATAAGCGCAAAGCCTGGAGAGATGGAGAGAAATAGTGCCTGCAGGGAGAGAGTGAAGGGATGGGGAGATGTATATATGCTCGCAGAGAAGGGAGATACACATAAACCCTGTGCTCAGTACGGTATAGCCTAGGGGCTTCGACACCCTAGGGGCTTCGACACCCTAGGGGCTTCGACACCCTGCGAATGGTAATTCTTTCGGAGGCCGAGCCAAACTGCTATTTAGTCCCTGCAGGGGGAATGTTGAGTTGAGTTGCAATGGCTGATACCATACAGCAAACCAAGAAGGGGCAAAAGAAATGTCCTAGATTTTAGGAGGGCAATGAGAGTAAAATACAGACAGACACATTCTGTTGTGTAAGAGACCTTCCAGCTCTGAATATCAAGTATGCAAATACTTGCTGACTTCATGATCACTAGTCATACAGCTCCCTCGATGGCCGGCCAGCTGGGGAGAACTTCTAGAAGATGGGCCAGAACCACAAGCCAGTTGCCTGGCTATGTTAACTCACTGACTATAATAAAGGGGTTCATTTAGAAATTAACTCAAGAGGGGGCGAGATTGAACTTGCGCTATCTCAAGGGCGTTGAACTTTCATACATAATTAGCTAAGATAGAAGAGGAACTGGACCAAGACAATAATTAGAACAGCAATAAACTCGTGACTTAAGCATTTGCAATCACCTTCATTATTCACTTTTAACTTAGCTTTTTGCTTACAACATTTGAAGTATATTTCAAGGGGGGGAAGTGTCCCCCTGCCCCCCCCCCCTGCCCGCCCCGCCCCGCCACCACTAAATGAACACCTGCAATACATATTCATATTTATTGAGAGTTGCAGTCATTAAATAACTTAGAAATAATACTAGAAATACTTGTTGGTACGCAACTAAACAAAAGCAATCATCATTTCCAGTAAATAATAATTGAAAGACACTCACAACGTGGCGGTGAATTCAATCATGAGACAATGAGCACCTTGCTCCGACACATAAGGCTTTGCCTTTCTCTTAAGGTTTTGTCTTTCTCCCCCATACCACATTCTGGAGGAATCCAAACCTGTGGAATTTTGTTGGCTGGTGATAGTGAGATTAATTATCCCTCCGCCACCAAATTAGAAGACAGGTGAAAGGTAAATCAATTAACGGCACACGCAAGCAATCCAACTCAAAATTAATACCACAGCTATGGGAGGAAAGGAGGGGAAAAATGAAGAAACTATTTATTCTGGATAAGGCTGTGGGTATTCCTTATAGCAGTAGCTAGACACCAGGACTTATCCAGGCCGGCCATTCAGGAATTCTGCAGGAGGCTAGCCTCTTAAAATACCGTTTGAATGCCAATTCTCACGGTCAATGCTTGGCAGCTGACCAGGCCCGTGGTGCGAACACCGCTCTGGGGAGTAGTCTTGAATCCAATTATCGGACAGGTTCACCAGACATCACCACAACACTGGCCTGCCAGTGTCCGTCTGTGAGGGAGTGATTACCTGGTCTACCATCCCTCCGCAAGCTGTGAATGGATCCAGATAAAGCAGCGGCTACACCACTCCACCGCAACACTAGAACGCCAGAGGGAGATTATTATCATAAGAAGGTTATGCTAATTGGCAGCCCCTCCCCCTCTCCCTCTCTGATGATAACTATCCGTATAGGCATGCTCAATAGTTCATGGAGTGTCTGGGACCAGTGATTAGTTGCTGGCTGCTCATTATAAGATACTATTGATCACAAGGAGTTTTAATGTAAAATTTGTGTCACATTAAAAAAAAAAACATTCACAGTTAAATGAACACGTCCCAATGATAACATTCTAGTTATACAAAGCTATAAAATGCAACAAAAAAACTATGCAAATTCTCTAGGCGGTTATGCACACCTGACAGAGCCAGGATGCCTGTGCACTAAGCAGGCACTGTGAGCCGTGCAAGCAAAGCTCCTGGAGCCGGGCTAGGAACTTGCAGGAGAACAGGCCTTTCCTCACAGCAAGTGGTGTGGGCATCCAAAGTCCCACCTGGACCATTGCTGTTTCATGAGAAAAGGCCTTGAATTTGCATCCCAGCAAATGCCAGGTACCCAATCACAGCTGGGTGGACTGGTGGGGCTGGTGGGAGGCAGAGGAAGGAAAAAAAAACAGATGGAAAGTTGCCTGAGTGGGGCTTGAACTCAGTACTCTGAGCCAAAGACAACCAATACACCACACAGCCACACCCTGATGACACACACACACACATACATACATACACACACACACAAACAAAGTACTACCAAACGAACAGCAAGAGAGAGAGAGAGAGATGTGATCAAATCACAAACCTCACAGTTTAAGTGCAGTAATAAACAATGATGTGTTTGAACTAGCTGACATCCCTTACCTAGCCAACAGTTCCCAGGTTTCCGCGCTCTTGCTGGTGGGAGGGTCTGTATAGGAATGGTCACTGTACAGGTGGACATTGAACGAAGAATCCTAAAAATCCAATAACATATAATTCATTCCAAATCCAATAATTCATTCCAGTCAATAGTGGTACACTAATAAATATACCATAAAACATTAATTTATTTCTTGCTATTTTTTGAGGCCTTAATTATAACTAGACAAGACAAGCACACTTGATGCGTGAATAGCTTCTCTTTGCTAGTCATCAGTGCACTTGAAAACACAAGCAACAAATCCTACAGAATCCAATTAGAAAACTTGGTACTGGTTGCCATGGTAATTGCTTAGTAATGACACCTGCTTTGTGATGCCACTCTAGAACTTCAACTCATTAACAGCTTTTGTTTTATAAAACATTTCATAAGTCATACATTCTATTTTGCAGCCTTAATGCAAGCCTTTATGGCATCAGCAAACAAGAATGCACACAGTAAATTAAATTAACAACAATAACAACAACAACAACTTCTAGAGGGGCATTAACAAGGAATTAAAATACAGCCCTGTAAGCAAGGCGATTTGTAGCACAGAATAACTAACAAAAGTTAGAAAAGTACTATGAAGGAAAAATTGCTTTCCCAACTGGACCTAGGATGTCCACTCATTGCTCTGAAGAGAGACTGGACCTAGGATGTCCACTCATTGCTCTGAAGAGAGACTGGACCTAGGATGTCCACTCATTGCTCTGAAGAGAGACTGGACCTAGGATGTCCACTCATTGCTCTGAAGAGAGACTGCAAGTGAATGTAGCAACATAGCCTCAGGAAATATGGCAACATCCAGCCATCCCTACTGGAACTTCAGGTATGCAACAAGTTTAGAACTATGTCTCACTTATTCCACTGTGTTTACCACTTGGTGAGTCTCACAAGCATGAGGAACACACACATGGAAACTAGCACGGGCATGGAGATGCTCAAGTCTAATGCACACACACGCACACGCAGACAAATACTACTCCCGAGTTGTTTATGAGCAAGCAAGTCATCTGCCAGTACTGTACTGTGCAAGTCTGGCTGCCCACACACAAGGAGGGCATTTCTCTCACAATTCTACACCTTCCCACCGAACACAGACACCATTCCACCCTCTTCTCACACCCAACTAGCCTGCAGGCCTTGAAACTGACTATACTTTACCACACCAACAAGGCAACAGACTAACCCACTTCATTTTCACAGAATTTGTGGTGCCAACTCATACGTCTCTCCTCTGATGGTGTTCTTGCGTCAGACCACAAGGTCTCCTTCTCTCACCTGATAGTAGCACGTGTCAGAGACATTCAAAACCTTTCATCTCACTATATATATAGTGACCCTTTACCAAAACAGTCAAAGGCTTTAGTTGGGAGGGGGGGGGGGGGGGAGAAATATGAAATTCTATCCCATTTGTGTGTGTGTGTGTGTGTGTGTGTGTGTGTGTGTGTTATGTAAATGTGTTTGTAGAGTCAAGCACTTCTGTCCTATGACTTCACCTTCTAACTGAAGACACTCGTAACTAATTAGCTGGTAACCGATACCCCAATATTTACCCACACTGTCACAGAGCTATGAGCTAGGACTAGTTGCACTACGCCATCTGTTCCATACAAGGAACACTGCCAGCACAGGGGACTTCCCAGCATGCAAGCATCCCACAGGATGTCCTAACCCCAGGCAAGTGCTTGAAGACATAAGTCAGAGTTCTGGAATGCAAGGACTGAAGCGTGACTTCATATTGGATACGGGGAGGGGAAGGGAGGGGCGTGGCTGGCAAGCCGAGAGATGTAGCAAGTCATGAAGCTACCAAAGAAATGCAAGATTGCATGTTCTACAGAAGTAAGCTGATCTTCTTCGTTAGTCGTTAGGAAATACCCCCAAGGATGACAGCATTTCCAAGGTTTCTCTGAAAGTTGCAACTAAACCTGTTGAATGATTGCAAGTTGATGGTAGAGAATGGAGAGATGGCTAGGAAGACAACAAAACAACTGGAGAAGCACACAAACACATGCACACACCACACGAGTAATCCCACTACTTGTATGTACAAGTCTTGACCAGCTATTGGAAGATCAATAGACTCTGGTATGGTTTGGTAAGGTGGCTGGTTGTCAGATGGAGTTTCACAGTGCTAATGACTCCACATAAACTACTTAATTTAAACTAAAGATAACTAACTGGCCACAAAATCTTGACTAAAATCTTCTCAATAACCTTCGACCTTGGTTAACCCTCGACCCCAGGTTAACTCTTGACCCCAGGTAACCCTTAGCAATTAATTTGTAACTAATCTCGTACACTCTTTATAGCAGCTTTGAGAGTTGGTATCTACTAATATAAATTAGTTGGTCATAAAATGTTGTTGTTGTTGTTGTTGTTGCCTTCTTCCTTTTCCTACCTAAAGCAAACAGGATGGATGAAAGGATAAAAGTTGTACTAGTTTTAGACATGCAGGATACTATTAAGCAATCATTCAAGCCACTAGTTGCCTGCTTATTATTATAGTTATCTTAACTGCTACGCCTTTCTAGTTCCAGTTACAAAACTTAAGCTCGTGCTCTGTTGAGTGATAATGTCAGAGAAAGGTCAAGTGAAAAATGAAGGTAAGCACAAAGCCTCGTGAGCTGATGGATATCTCATTATGCCACAGAACTTAAAACAACATAAAACATAGTGCAAGTGGTAATATAAAACATAGTACAAGTGATAATATCAAACATAGTGCAAGTGGTAATATAAAACATAGTGCAAGTGGTAATATCAAACATAGTACAAGTGGTAATATAAAACATAGTACAAGTGGTAATATCAAACATAGTACAAGTGATAATATAAAACATAGTGCAAGTGGTAATATCAAACATAGTACAAGTGGTAATATCAAACATAGTACAAGTGGTAATATAAAACATAGTACAAGTGATAATATAAAACATAGTACAAGTGATAATATAAAACATAGTACAAGTGATAATATAAAACATAGTACAAGTGGTAATATCAAACATAGTACAAGTGATAATATCAAACATAGTACAAGTGGTAATATCAAACATAGTACAAGTGATAATATAAAACATAGTACAAGTGGTAATATCAAACATAGTACAAGTGATAATATCAAACATAGTACAAGTGATAATATAAAACATAGTACAAGTGGATAATATCAAACATAGTACAAGTGATAATATCAAACATAGTACAAGTGATAATATAAAACATAGTACAAGTGATAATATCAAACATAGTACAAGTGATAATATAAAACATAGTGCAAGTGGTAATATCAAACATAGTACAAGTGATAATATCAAACATAGTACAAGTGGTAATATCAAACATAGTACAAGTGATAATATAAAACATAGTATATAAAAACATAGTCAAGTGTAATATAAAAACATAGTACAGTGATATCAAAACATAGACAAGTGATAATATAAAACATGTACAAGTGATAATATAAAACATAGTACAAGTGGTAATATCAAACATAGTACAAGTGATAATATCAAACATAGTACAAGTGGTAATATCAAACATAGTACAAGTGTACAAGTGGTAATATATCAAACATAGTACAAGTGTAATATCAAACATAGTACAAGTGGTAATATCAAACATAGTACAAGTGATAATATCAAACATAGTACAAGTGATAATATATCAAACATAGTACAAGTGGTAATATAAAACATAGTACAAGTGGTAATATAAAACATAGTACAAGTGATAATATCAAACATAGTACAAGTGGTAATATCAAACATAGTACAAGTGATAATATAAAACATAGTACAAGTGGTAATATCAAACATAGTACAAGTGATAATATAAAACATAGTGCAAGTGGTAATATCAAACATAGTACAAGTGGTAATATCAAACATAGTACAAGTGGTAATATAAAACATAGTACAAGTGGTAATATAAAACATAGTACAAGTGATAATATAAAACATAGTACAAGTGATAATATCAAACATAGTACAAGTGATAATATCAAACATAGTACAAGTGATAATATCAAACATAGTACAAGTGGTAATATCAAACATAGTACAAGTGGTAATATCAAACATAGTACAAGTGATAATATAAAAATTGTGATCTGGTAAAGGGTTGACAGCCAAACTACCTCAAAATAGTGGGCCAATGGTGATCTGGTAAAGGGTTGCCAAATTACAACATTTGTGTATAGAAAAAGAACCAAAGCAACATTGATGGGTGAATGGTGACTTGGTTGATTGTTACCAAAATTATGAAGCATTGTCAGATCTAAGTTAGTGAGAACAGAAACTCAAGACAATCTCAGACGTGGACACACTAGAACTCTCTCTCACATACACACACACGCATGCCAGATCTCTGATTGGTATACTAATGATAGGGTCCCACTTCACTTATTCATCTAAAACTAGTGATGTGCTTGAGCACAAAGGGCGAGCGAGCCTATGCACAAACAAAACACTTCAATAGAATCTGTCAGTCCATTTCTAAAAGTATAAGTACGTAGCCGTTGTGACTATTATATACTTTAGCTAACAAATACAGAACCACTTTCTTACCTCAATTTACCGAGCTGGTATATTCTGTAGTCTCTGACTATCTGAATTACCAGTAGCTTTTCACAACTAACACTCGTAGCTACTAAAAAAATGCCGAGTTTTTAAAAAATTACATCTGGTAAAGGGTTCAATACCATAAGTAACCATTCGCCATAACATTTTGCGACTTGAAAAAGCAAGAAGTTCTAAAGGATTACTGCACAGTGTTGAGTCTAACAGTGAGTTTTTAAGACCTAAGTGCGTCTTGTGGCATTCAGAAACAACTGAATGGGAGGAGTAAACAATTAATTTCCTTGAATGATACGAGATCGTTAAATTGAAAGATTCTGTTTAGTTGAGGTATAGGAAGGGGTAAACCGTGAAACAAACACAAAAACGTGAGGGTCAAAGTACAAAATGACATACGTACGTCCACACATATATTAACAAACAAATATCCTCGATTTGCAATTGTGTTACCCCTGAGAGTGTCTCGCTATAATAGATAACCTAAAATTTACCCAAAATGTAAAACAAAGCATCAGATTTTCATATGGTGGAAGAATCACTTTGTGAACAGTGTCAATGCCAGGGAATTTATTAATCCCATTGGTATGAAAATGACCTTTCTCTTGGCCCTTTTAGACTTTGATAATTCAGTCTCATTGTTAACTCTGCGAAAATTCACTCCAGGCACTGAACTACTATAGTATTAGATGAGTAATATGAGAAACTTGAAGGTGCTTGTCGGGGCATTGGCTAGTGTACAGCGAGGCTTAGGACAACAGGCAAGATTGCGAGAGTCCCGCTGAAATCAGGACAGCTGGGACCTATGCAAATATTCGATGTCCAAAACTCTCTTATCTTCCTCCACTCCCACCCCTCACTTACTTGCAACAGCCACTCCCACCCTCACTTACTTGCAACAGCCACTCCCACCCTCACTTACTTGCAACAACCAATACCTCCTGCCATCTCTGTCCACCCCCAGGGCACTCGTTTTCCTGTGGGCCGGCTCATCCCAACTCAGGTTCTTCCTCAGAATCACGTTACACTCAAACTGCTCCTCACACACACGCTAACAACAAACAAACAAACAAACAAACACTTGACCTGATGGTAAACTGTAAGAACAAAATGTTAGTCACTAGCACGATCCAGTTCACATTATGGAGACCCTTTACCAGCAAAACATGCCCTGGAAAAGATCTGAATGGAAAGTTAGAAACAATTGTAAGACCCAATTATAATGACTCACTAATCCACTCTTTACCAGACAATAAAGCATTATAGGATACTGGGGCTTGTGACAACGCCCTCTTCTCAACTACCATACTCACACTCACACACACACACACACACACACACACACACACACACACACACACACACAAAACATACCACACACATAAACACACACACCACACCACACACACACACACACAAAACATACCACACACACACACACACACAAAACATACCACACACACAAACACAACACACACAAACACACTTGAAATATCTTCATCCTAGTGTGGACATCCACCTCTTCATAATCCACCATGGCAGTAACAAGACCCAGTCTGCGACCAAACTGAAAACAATCACAACAACAAATGGACGAGCAGATTATTAATCCTCACTACACACGCCACGGGATTGATGTGGGTAGGGATCATCACTACACACGCCACGGGATTGATGTGGGTAGGGATCACCACTACACACGCCACGAGATTGATGTGGGTAGGGATCATCACTACACACGCCACAGGATTGATGTGGGTAGGGATCATCACTACATACGCCACGGGATTGATGTGGGTAGGGATCATCACTACATATATCATGGGATTGATATGGGTAGGGTTGTCACAGCATATGTCATGTGACTGCAGGGTAAGGGATCATCATTACAACATGTATCGAGGATGGGAGTCCATGGATTAGTGTCGTGCCCCAGAATTCTCATTAACTTCAATTGGGCAGTGCAGCTGTAGAACTCTATGTGAAATGACACCTTTCTAGTGAGGATCACATGATTCACCACCTATACAACTTTCTACCTAGCACCTCAAGTAACTATAGCTACTAAGTCAAGGACTGATGCCAGTTCTAGCAAAAGAGGATTGGATAGCACACCAGACTGGTTATGGCTCATTGAAAACTACTGATAGTTATCCTTCAGTGGAAACAGCTGTACTTTGTGCTGGTGAACAAAATGATTTATGTAGACCTGCACATAGCAATTTCTCAGTCTGTGTATGAACATTGAAGCACTGAAGGTTAGCAGCACAGGAACTTATGGTGACAGTGGAGTCGGGTAATCTGTCTGTCTACCACACATCTAGCTGGATGAGTCATTCACTCAGTTGAGCAAGCACACACTAATGGCAGACATGCCCAGAAGTTAGTTCTATTCATCCATCAACAATGATTACTTTTGTTGTATTTCTTGCAGTTACCATGATAGTTACCATGACAATACATCCATCTTATTGGCGAGCGAGACATTATTTATACAGTGGTGTCAAATTGAGAATCGGGGATATTTGTTTATACATATATGTGGGGACGTAGGTGTGTCATTTGTACTTTGACCCTTGCGTATTTTTATGTTAGCTCTCGGTGTTCGACCCAGTCCCAAACTTCACTAAACAGAATCCTCTGGTTTATTGATCTTTACCCGTATCATCCAATGAAATTGAATTATTAACCGCTTTGAATTTTTTTGCGGGTGGACTTAACTAAAAAAACTTACCAGAGTTCCATTTCTATTCGAGTTAGTGGCAGTGGTAAGTTAATACGCTATTTGTCACAGTTGTAAGCCATACGCAACAGTATTTACTTGACAATTCATTGTCCACTAGACGAACCACGAAGGTAAGTCTTGCGTAAGGTATGTTCAGTTGTGTGAAAGTATTGTGCGTTACAACTACTACTAAGCTAAAGAATATCACAAAGAAAACGTGTAAATAATGTGACTTATTTGTTGCTTATTTTTCATTCAATTCAAACAGTTGCGGGGAGTGGTTACTATGGCATTGAATCCCCTTTACCTTATATACGTAATTTAAAAACTCAACTTTTTTTTAGTAGCTTGAAAACTGGAAGGAATGAGTAGTTTGACAATTAGGATAACTGGTAAGGTGTTACAATAGGTGGGTATGCTATCATGGTAACCAGCAAGGTACCACAAATGGCGAGCGAGCCTAAAACTACCATATTGTAGTTTGAGTGCTATTGAAGGAAACTACTGCAAAAGGTAGTCATCTAAAGTGGTGGAGGAATGCATTCAAGTGTGCAAGATGGCTGTAGAGACTGAGTGGGTACCACAACATGCACCGACAACTCACACTAACAAAGCTGTACATTCATGCGCAAAAAAGTGGGAGGGGCTAGGGTTATGCTAAAGTATTTCAAGTTTCTGTAATTACTGCTAGTTTTAGTACCTTCACTGCCATCCTCTGCCAGTCTTCCCTTCCACCATTCTTGCCTGCCCAACGTAGCAGCCGCCATTGGATTGTTGCCACCTCTTCACTTAGCAGTAATGTATCTGTATGGAAATGATCGTCAAAGACGCCTTCATTTACAAAAAAAAGAAGCTATATACGTTACCTCAGATTCACAACCAAGGCGAACACTATAGTAACTAGGTAGCCTTTAAACCTACCGTCTATGAAGAAGTCCTCTAGAGCCTTTAGAGTAACCGCCGACAGATTTATTAAAGGACCAAAAATTTGAAGGAAGAGAAATATTTCGGCAAATTCAGGAAAAGAAGATATACGCTTTCTACATTTTTCTTCATTTCTACCATCCATTACTTGCTATATTACAATACTTTAGAGTCACACTTGTACCGCTCCGTCCTTACTTCTTCAAACTCTTGCAATTTTATAAATACGGCGATACTTTACCGTTGCATTAACGCATCGCGCCCACTAGTTTTTTTTTTTTATAGCATCAAATTATTATCTCTACACAAATCATCAGACTATATTGTGATTACGGGTGGCTACTTAAAACGAGGAGGCTAGAAAATATCTTTATCAGAACCCGAACTGTTGATGTTTGTTTTAAATTCATATCACCATTACCACATCTATATATCTATCCCATTATCAGCACACCACCCAAGCTTGTAGCCAACTCTAACACAAAGAATCACAGCAATAACTCGGTGCATAAATTATAATTATAATTACTCATAATTTTGACAATTTGATATTAGAGAATACAGTAAAGTTATGAATGAAATGAACGACTTCATAAGCTAATCGATGCATTAAACGTGTTGTTTTGTTGTTGTTGTTATTGTTTTAACTACTGTAGTTGAGGCCACAGTTCGCATAAACCTCTTTAGTCTTCACAACAGAGAAGAGTCACTAAAAAGTTGTGTAAAATGTCTTCAGGTGCACTTGGTGGAGACACAATAGTTGCACTGCATTTGAGAGCACATGAAACTAGTGCAACATCCACTACACACGTTACACTTGTTGGGAGGGTAGCACACTTGCTTCACGCATTTGATGCTCACGCACGCATTGCAGTCAAACTGGTTTGTCAGGTAAGGGTGGCAGCACGCCCCGCACACGTTGCAACCCACGAACGGGTCACAGACGTAGCCACCATCATCTCCACTTCCTCCGCTCCCTTTCCCACCGTGTAGCCTGGAGTAGATTTCGTTGATGAGCTCGTTGGTGAACTCTCTCGTCAAGAAATCAATGGAGTCTTCAGAAACGTCAGACACGAACACTCCGCCCAGTTTCTTCAACCCTAACACCAGGAATAATTGTACAAGGATAACTATATTGCAACAGAAGCAGCTTCATACTCAGCTAGTGGTGGGTGTGCAGTGCTGAATCCACAGGAGGTGTCCAAGTGCTTTCAGGTCATAATTAGGAATTCAATTAGCTAGAATATGAATAATTAATTATAAATTATTCCATGCATATGAAGATATTCAGCACGAGTTAGTGCAACTGTCAGGCAGGGACAGTGCTGCCCACATATTGGTCACAGCTTCGTCAATGGATGTGGCGGAGGGGTGAGGCTGGTTCCATCACTGTCTCTCTCTCTCTCTCCCTTCCCCCTTCTTCCTCTCCTGGATCAGTCAGCTATACTAAAACTTACTGATATACTCAACGATAGCCTTGATGGAGTCTTCATTGTTGTAGCTGAACCACGTGCCCCCTTGAGTCCAGCCATCACTGGAGTCGTGCTTCAGATAGCCCACCATTGTGTGCGTCTCTTCATCATAGAAGGACTTGGCATCTCTGACTTCAAGTATCTCGCTGTACATGTACCTCCCGCACGTGTCACAGGCGGGGCCTCCTCTAGCTCCGAACGTGAGTCGGTAAGGTCCACAGCATTTGCCCTGCATACATGCTTGCAGACCAAATCTTTTCCATTCATCTCCCACGAGGTTCGGGACATACCTATTGTGGAAAAGATATTTCAAAGAAATTGATTTGATTTGCACTCACTAAAACGAGCTAATTGGCAGTGGTAGCAGAGGAAGGGGGTGGGGCTCAGGGGAGTTGGAGCCCTCCATAGTTTTAGGGCACAATCTAAGTTTGATTGATGACTCACTGCTTCTATTATTAGTAGTGAATACTCTGTTGAGTTCATTAATAAAGGTGATTCTAAAGAACTCCTCCTTCTCCTCCCTTCCCCCCCCCCCCCCCCCCATCCCCCCATCCCCAAATTGAATCAACTGGTAAAAATTAAAAAAATTTCTCATTCATCATTTGCTGCATATGCCAAACTACTTTAGAGTACAACTAATGTTTCTAACAACATCATCCAACCGATTCAGAACTCATCGACTGTTCCTAACCATGCAATTGGAGGGACACACCCATGAACTCCTGCCCTCAAGGCAGGGACACTATAAAGGTCATCAACAAGTGTTCCTATAAGACACATAATTCAGTTAAATATAAGATAGTTCGACACAATGGCCCACTCTTTCGATAAAATTAAATGAATGAACTACTATAGCTACCATGGTATAGCAGGGCTGGAGCCAGCCAGTGAAAGGTGGTACAGACCTCAAGACTAACATCAAATTTGCTATCTCAGTTTTCTTGTAGCAGTTATATTATTTATTTAGCTGTATAGCTAGCCACCTACTGTTTCTTGTAATTAAAATGAATTACGAAAAAAATTGTGTACAACTAGTGGATATGCTTCAGCACAAATAGCGAGCAAGCAGTCAGACTGAAATTTAAACTTGAATTCTAGCTGCTAATAATTTTTGTTAAACATTTTTGTTTAGTTTATTGCTATTCTTTAGCAACACACAACACTTTTATACATACTTGTTCACTGGATATACCAGCACAAGACTCACGTTGTATTCTCTTCGTGACTTGACTATTGGACAAAAGATTTTCAAGGGGTAAGCAATCAAATTTCAAGGATGATACGGGTAAGGATTGATAAACTAATGGTTTTCATTTAAGCTAGTCGCCTTTGCAAAGTACGCTCTGTTTGCTCTATTGTATCAGAGCTCTAGTAGATATAGCATTACGTTGTATTCTCTTTGTGACTTGACTATTGGACTTTAGATTTTCAAGTAAGAACAAATCTGTTATAGCTACGATGAACAGTGCATTGACGAAGTTAACTTACCACCGCCACTTAAAAAAATCAGCTAACTTTGGAAGACCTAACTGCAAACGTCTCTCCCATTCTGTCTCCGTAGATCTTTGCTGTTATTTTTTCTTTCCTAGCACTATTTCAAAGTCGTTTATCCTGAATTTCTTGCGCCTGTGCTAATGTTTACGTTTTTAAGTAGCCTCATTGACCTCATTGAACTTTGCCATACACACACACACACACACATACACCAAAATCTCAATTGAGACTCGTTAGTAAGAGTCTCTCTTCGCTAGCCCAATAATGTTCTATTTGTTAAAAATTACCAAACCATCTCGGTCAGCCTCTTTTCTAACTTTATGCAAACATTTTTACTTTTGAAATGAAGCACCAGGTGGTGCGAACCCTCAGCATATGTCCACAAGATAACCTCAACCAATTAACAAACCTTTAGCATTTACACACAGACAGTTGCTACTTACGACGATACAAAGAAAACAACAGAGCAAAGGGAACGCCTCTAGGTTAAAACAGATCAGCTCCACGGTCTATAACTCGACTCTAGCCTCCTTACACACGTGAAGCGCGTCAATTGCAACAGCAGTTACAAGCCGGCCGGCCACTCTCTAGCTGCAATTTTTAGCTCACGTGATTATAACGTGCGGTAAAGGGGTGTTACCGGTAGCGCAATAGCACAACGATCATACGTACGGCTAAAATCTACTAGCTTTTTCTTGAAAACTTAAGTCGAAACAAAAATTCTAGCACATTAAAGGGACTCAATTCGCAAATTTCTCTATCTCTACATCGTTTCAGAGCCCGGAAGGCCGTCATCTTCGAGATCCGTTGTTGAATGACACACACACACAGTGACACACAGACAAAGTGACTACTGTAACCCTCTCGCGCATGCGCGCTGAGGGTTAACCACAAAAAGTTCGAAACTTCTGCACTGGCTTAGTATATGTCTAAAGAACCTGAAACTTCAAATCCCTAGGTTGATAGCTGTTGCTAACCAGTATCATCAATTGTGGCCTGCAGGCAGACTTTCAGACTCATCACTACTTTGCATCCAGTATGAATGGGCGGGGTTACTGCTAGTCTGGCATAGACAGACTTGGTTACTGCTCGAGAATATTCCGCGTATGCATGAGCGTACTTAAGAGTGTTTGTAAAAGGTTGCAGAGACTAAAGTTAGCCTTTTTTTTTTTTTTTTTTTGGTGATGGTGGGTTGGGGGGGGGGGGGGGGGGGGAGGTGGAAGAGGAGGAGGAAGTACTGGAGTTTAGCAATCATTTTTTTATATTCAACAGTAGAAAGAAAACCCTAAGATGTGGCACGGCCATGACCACACTATAGGCGCCGACCCTGTATAGGAGTGAGGTGAGGAGAGGGGAATTGTAATTCAATTAATACTTCGGCCTGCAAACCGACCACAATGGCTATTCCATCTGAACAAGAAAAGACATGAATAAACAACATATATGTCACTTTTATAACTGGTAATGTAATTCTAATTCAATTGTGGCTACTAACCAAGAACTAACGCTTAATGGTTATTATCATCCATTCAAGTTTTCTTCCAATAAATGTTTATTCAATGGATGGCATGTTTACATTGAACTAGCTAACAAACACTTTTGAAAAGAAAGTGGGATGTCCTTTAAACACAAGCACCCCAACCACTGGAGGGCTTAAGACCCAATACCTTATGAATAGTGAGTTCTGTTTGTTATTGCATTGACAAACTGACCAGAAGCTCCCATGAAGAGGAATTCCAAGGACTATTTTGTTTCCAGGGACTCCGGCATCCAAGTAGGCTTGAACTACAACACATGCAATATACGGGTCTTTAATTATCAGCACTTAAAGTGAAGATATTTACAGACAAAGAAAGAAACCTTCTGTAGTAATATTTTATAGCTAGGTACTACAAAGAACATCTTTGAATTTAAACTAAAAAAGTGCACTAAAAATCTAATAATAAAGATTGTACATTTTGTAGATCCTCACCGGTTTTCCCATTCATTAATCTCCTCACTGAATGTGTTACCATATTATGGTCAGTTAAATGAACAAAAAAAAATGAATAAATATAAGCAAAAAAAATATATACACCATTAGCCCATTCATATTTTCTTTATTTTCTATATTTCTTTATTTATTTTTTAATTTATTATTGTTTTTTTTCCCCTTTCTCCTGATGTATCTTCATTTTTGTCTACCTAAATATAAGCATTGAATAATCTTTGCTTTGATGACTGAATTAAAACGGACTATAATGAGATTGTCTACTTACAACTTACCTGTGCCATTGATGCTGTGTGGATGAGGAGAAGTAGTGCTTCTATACAAAGGGGAATATGGAGCTGTGAAATAGGAGTGGTTTGTGGCTGCCTCAGAATATCCGAAGGTCTCGATGTGCCAATGATCAATGTATCTAGAATAGAACTTCACTGGAGCCATTCTAATCACTTCAGCAAATGGCGATCCAGATAGAGTTATGATTGAATTCCATCCCAAAACATCACGCAGTTCCTTCAGGAGAGACAGAAAATAAAACGCATCTTGTGGACATTTACTCCCTCTGTCTTCAATTTCATGGACATCACAGCTTCGGAAGCGTCGCTGCCTCACAATTTTGGGTGGACTGCAAGGCCATTTCCAGCTAATTTCAACTCCATCTATTCCGTATCTATCTAGGAACAGCTTTACATTTGAGATGAAGGCTGCTCTTGTGGCATTTAATCTCACCATTGTGCTGAAGCTCTCGGATGGAAACTCATCGCCACCAATGGAGATAAGTAATTTGAAATTTGGAAGAGAGCCTCTATACGAGGAAAGTTTGTTGAGGAATTGGTTATCATTTTTATCTGTGAGAAGGAGAGAGTAATTATCCAAATTGAAGTGAACGTGGGAATAGATGAGGTAGTTCAGCTTTTCTGCTATATCGTCTAAATTTGAAGGAAGGAATGAGTAAGGCTCTTCTCTATACTGCGCCCAATTAGGAAAATAACCTCCGAATATTTTAGATGCAATAGCAACTCGTAAAAAAGAAAGCAGAGTTAATTTCACATCCATTCTCGCGGCAGAATTCTTCGGTGCCGCAGGTAGCAGCATCCAGAGTTGTATTAGTGTGCTATTTCAGGGTGCAGATTGTCAGGCATGCGCACTACGAACGCGCGTTTAGCGGGCGGCTGATATGATGCTAGAGCGCGCGTGTCGCGCGAAGAAGAGATATCCGCTCTCCTGCTCTCAAAAAAAGGGGGGGGGGGGGGGGGGGCCGGGGGGTTGGAATGGGGGAGAAGGCGCGCGCTTAATATTTTTATGTATCACGTGAACACGTGTTGCGCCCTATCGTCAAGGCGGCCATTTTGTTGTATATTTGTACGACGTTGTGGGTCGTGTCTTCGTTGTGAGCTTGTTTTGTTAGCTTAGGTTATAGAGAACGAGAAAGTGTCTAGAAATGTCATACCGCAAAGGGGAAGAGAGGTTGGAGTCCAAAATTATAATTAGAAACTATCCTGATGAAACTACTGAATCTGACTTAAGAATAATGTTCGAAAAATACGGAAAGATTGAAGACTGTGAGTTCATTATTTGTGCCTATTGTGACCTCTGAAACTATTTTGGTTTGTATTGCAGTGTTCAGTCCAAAAGACAAGGAAAGTAGGAAGCCCAGAGGATTTACTTTTTGCCAGTATAAAAAAAAGGAAGATGCAGAAGACGCTGTCAAAGGAATGAACAATAGGGTAAAATCAGTACTTGTACAGGGCACGATTTTTCTTTGGTGTGCATTAATAGGAGTGTTTTATCGTTTGATAAAATTATTTAATTTTATTGGTGGAGTAGTGAAAATTTAGGTTTGCACAGGTGACATAAATAGATTTCTTCTTCTAGGTATAGATGCTGGCAAACTGTAGTCACTTAATTTTACCGTCAACGTACCAGAGTAATTTGTGCTTTTGAATTTCTTCAGCTACTCTGAAGTAATCCATCTAATTCTAACTATAATCTTAACCTGGAGGACTGTCAGTTTTTTTTCCAGGCTGTTGTGAGGAAGTAAACTAGCTATTGCAGTTCTGGGTAATCGGCAAAAGATAATATTTGAGATGATATGGTGTGCTAGGAGAGGCTTGTGTAGAATTTTGAGATTACAAGCGTTTAAATTGAGGACATATGTAATATACTGATCTTAGATTGTGCAACATGTTGGGTGGATGTTTGCTAGTAGTGACTGAATGAAGCACAAAATCATATTTTTTAAGATAGATGTTTGATAAATTATATTGAGGTCATTTTAATTTTGAACATGAATGCTACAGAAGTCGGTGATGTTTAAACAAAAAATACTATCCAGAAATGGCAAGAGCTACTTTCCAAAGTTTTTAACTCTTAATAGTCTCCACAGATATATCTACCTGTAACACTGCATGAATTGTGGGCTGCATTTTATATACTTCATGCTTAATCAAGTGGAACAAGATAATATAATTAGTATAAATTCAGTAATTTAAATGTTTTACTGTTTCATGAATAACGGTATGGCACATGGTTGAATGTGAAGTATTTGGTAATGATGCATTTTACATACTATTTACATTGGTCTTTTTTTTTTTCCCCTCCCAATCTCCTGTGTTCCTGTATAAGCCAATATCTTATTCTCCCGTGTTCTTGATATAGAGTACTAACTTATTGAATGCATGACAGAGTAGATTAGATGTACTATATCATCATTTATCTGCCAGGGATACTGTAATTCTACTACTTGACTGTAGTCACTCGTTCTCTTCAATACAACGGCAGATGCACAACAGTGTTCAGGATGTCATACAGGATTTTTTGCTTGGGTGGGAAACACTTGATGTGCTTAGCCACACCCATTTATAACTTTAGATGCACATGCCAATACGAGAGTTTATACTCCATATTGATCAGTGTTGTCACTTCAATGGTTTTGTAATACTGATCCTTAATTTAACTATTGCACTATATTTCCAATAATTCTGGGGGGTCTCAGAGAAAGACTCCTGTGTGAAACCGTGGTCTTGATAAATGAAGATTACAGGTTAAGAATATTAGGTGTGAAACCCCAGTATTGTTTAAATTAACATGGTTGCTGAACCAGTATTTGCGAAACCTCATTTATATCAGAATTGTTAAGTTTCTTATTGCCAATGATTACTGTATGCATATTCAGGAAATTGACAATATGAAACTCTCTGTGGAGTTCTGTCGTATTCCAAGGCCAGGAACCAGAGATCGTAGTAGAGAGCGTTCCAACAGAAATAGAGATAGAAGACGCAGCAGGAGCCGCAGTCCCTTTGGCCGGGATCGCAGGAGATCTCCACCCATGAACCGTGACAGAGGAAGGGATCGGGATTATTATAGAAATAGGGGAGACTATCCAGATCGTCCAGGGGGTCCAGGACGAGAGTTTTTCGATTCTTATGGTTCCCCGCATCATCCTCACGGTGGTTCAGATTATGGACCTCCTCCTAGAGGGGCAGGTAATTACGGACCAACACCTGCAAGGGGAGGACCAGATTCTGGCAGTTATGGACGAGGATCTTCTCCTGTAAGAGGTGGGGGTCATGGAGGTCGTCCTCCCATGGGAGGGGGGCCACAGTCAGGTGGACGTCCAAGGGGATTACTGGAACCCCCTTATCCATTACCTACCGATGGTCCCTCTGGGGGTGGGGGGTCAAATGCTTCTGGTGGAGGTTCCGGTGGCAGTCGATTTAGCCCTGGACGAGGTGGTCCTCCAAGACGAGGAGGGGGTAATTTTAGTGGTCCTCCTCCTGAAGCTGGGGGTCACGTGGGGAATTATGGACGAGGGGAAGTAGGGCATAGAGACGGCGGCTACAACCCTCCTCCAAGTAGAGGTGGGTCACTAGAAAGCATGGGGTCTAGAGATTTTGCTGGGGTTGCAGGTGAGTGCTGCTTTTTCTGGATATATTAGGTCTTGTGGATAGGTTGTTGGCAATACAAATTTACAGCTCCGGTTTAGGAATGTTTTGTAGAAGAGAGCACAGTGTGGGTAGGAATGGACTTATTAATATTATATCTAACATTTTAGATTAACTATTTTAAATTAATCTACTTGAAATAATGTAATATATCAGACAATTCTAATGTAATTCAAGTAACTCAATTGGATAAATAGCACATGTTGGGAGAGGCAGAGATATACATATAACTCGGCTACTTAATGTGCAGTTCTGTCAGTTATCGGCACTTATTTCTGCTTGTTTTACTGCCGCTGAAGGGATTTAGTTATGGGAGTGCTTGATTACTGGGCTCAAGGCTAAGACTAAAATCTTTACTTATTCAAATCCTTTTTTATTTTAATAATGAAAAGGGTATGTACAATCTAGGTTGGAATTCGTAGACTTGAGTATCTGGTGTTCATACGACACAACCAGAACAATACAAGGTTACATAATCAGAACAACATGAGATGTATTAGAAGAGGGTTGATCATTTATAGCAGATTTAAAGGGAAAATATATGCTGAAACACATGACGGAGATACAGGAATTTATCATGCTACCTCCAGGTTCAAAATGTCGAGACGACAGGTTGTATTGTGTTATCACTACTGTAGTAAATCAGCAAAACAATACTCTTGTTAATTTCTGATTTTTAGTGAACTGCTACTGTCAATTAAAAACAATGTCTTTCTATGAGAGTAACTGTGCCCAGTCATTAATGATGGCTTTCATCAGCCTCAAATACAAGAGAATTGTATTGTTTTACAAACACACACACCCCATACAGATGCATCACCTCACATATGATTACATTTAGCATTCCCTTCACAGGTGGGCGTGCTTCTGGTGGGCAGGATTCTTATAGTCAACAACCCTCTAGTGGACATGGCTACTATGAAGACCAGCGGTCTTACCAAGAAGGCCACCCACCTCCTGACAACAGGTATGGTGGCCGAGACGGACATCCTCAGGGGCCAGGAGACCATGATACTCGGAGACCTGCTCCTGGACCTGCGGGACACGATGGATTTCACAGTTCTGGTCCTTCATCCAGGGATCAATATGGAGCACCTAATGCTCCACCTCCCTCTAGAGACCAGTTTGGGGGTCCGAATGCCCCTCCTCCTTCCAGGGACCAGTACGGGGGATCTAATGCCCCTCCTCCCTCTAGAGACCAGTATGGGGTTCCGAATGCCCCTCCTCCTTCTAGAGACCAATACGGGGCTCCACCTGCCAGTACTGGAAGAGATAGCTACACTGCTGGTGGGAACAATGGTGGTGGTCGAGATTCTTACAGTGTCGGTGGTGGAGGTGCTCCTTATAACGGAAGATCGTCAGGGTCAGGTCGGCCAACCAGTGGTCCAGTCACACCTCTGATGGGTGGGGGGAGTGGTGCTGGCTATAACAGTGGATCATCAACGGGTGGGCGGTACAGTGGAGGAGGAGGTGGTGGTAGTAGCCAAGCTAACGTAGGATATGAGTCGACTAAATCCAGCTACGTTCAGGAAGGACCCAATTCAGATCCTTATTACAACAGTGGAAGGTCTAACGTAGGGAATAGTTCTGGAGTTCCAGCACTGGCACAATCACGCAATTCAAAGCCTTCTCGGTTCAGTGACGCTAGCCAGGCTTCAGGTCCTGGCAGTGGTGGTGGTGGTCAGCCAGGAGGAATGGGTGGGAACAGGTTCAGTAGTTCCGTACCAACCAGAGGGGGTAGTCGTGGAGGAGGATCTTCAGGCTATGGTGGCCATCAGTCCTCGGGGGCTCCATTTGGAGGAATGCAGCAGCAATCTTCAGGAGGCCATGATGGAGGTAGTGATTATAGAAGTGGACATTCATCTGGTCCCCCTCAAGGAGGCGGAGCTGGTGGGAGGCATGATGACTTTCGTGGCAGCAGTGGAGGTCCAAATGCTTCTGGGGGAGGAGCCTATCGTGGGGGACCCAGAGGTGGTGGAAGTTACGGTGGATCTGTGGGTATGTCCACTACGGCCCAGGGAGCAGGCTCTGGTGACTACGGGTCTAGAGACTACTCATATCGACAGGGTCAAGGAAATTATGGTGGATCCAGTGACCGACGTTATTAAAACATTTTGTAATGCTTAACTGAATTCTATCCATTTAAACAAATGCCCCATACCCTTCTTTTGTGCCACTAACATTAATGCATACTTACAAGAAACTTGTTTTCATGCCATACGCAAGTGGGAGGAATTATAAGTCACGGTAGCAACATGTAGTGGGCAGTATCTAAATGTGGGGTCAGTGCCATCATCTTGCAATTCAGAAATATTTGAGGGTGTGCCCGTTTCATAGGCAACACCTAAATGGACTAGAATAGGCATGTAATGGCTTGTGTTATTGACAACAGATCCTGCATAGTGGGTGTTAATTATAAAAGTTAATAAATAGGGTTATGATTTATGCTGCTAAGACGCATTGATGATGAAAATGCATGACTAAATAAATAGGATAATTTCACACAATAATGGGAGTAGAGATTCTTTTACAAAAGAAATATAGTCAGAATGTTTTAAAAAATGTAAAAGTAGTCCATTCAAGGAAGCCTGAACTGTCAGTGGAATCATGTACAGAAGTGTTGGGAGGACCACAGTTATGCCTCTGTCTCATTGGATTCATCTGCACCTGCCACTCGCAACCTCACAAATTCTTCAAATACGAAGTCCTGATCTTCAGCAGGAACTTCCCTGTAATAGTGAATTAAATAACACAATGGTATTGCAATAATATGGGGAAAGGGGCATTTATTGGACAGTTTTTCACTTTAGTAATTGAAAGTTAGTGAATTATGTTTGGAGGAAAAAAAAAAGAAGAGGCTAGTATGCAATAAAAAGGGGTTGTTTTATAAGCTCATAAGTATACATTGTAGTAATTATTAAATACACTAGTCCACCCAGGCCAGCCTCATTGATAAATATCAGTGACATACCTGCATAACGGCACAGGTAAGGCTATACTAACCAGGTTTAGGTCATGGGTTCTAATGGATCTGTACCTCTGGTATAAAACAAACTAGGGTACCAATAATGACAATAAGTTGGATGCAATAATTAAACATTACTGGTGTAGTTTTTTACATTGTAACTGGGTCTTCAAATCTTTGAAGAGGGACACTATATAATGAAGGCAGAGATCATGTAATGTCTCCATACCTCTGATAGTAAACTCTTGAACGAGCAAAGAAAGTCTATAATAATGACCAGAGGTTAATAAAGAAGTAGAAAACAACAAAAAACAAACAAACAAAAAGGCAGTTGATTAAAGGCAGCAAAAGACTAGAAACCTGTACACATGTTTATTATAACTTGACACTTCCCGATTAGAAAGTCTGACATGTTGGGAGTGACACGACTAAAAAAACAAAATCACTCACGTGTCAAAATTAATGAGGTTGTGGTCGATAGCATCATGCACTGACGCAACACTCATTCTGGGCTCAACCAGACCCTTTGAGACTTCCTCTTCCATTTCCTTGACTTCATCTTTGCAGGGAGCTTCATCTTTGCTGCTGGCTTGACTAGATGATGCAAGATGAGCTTGGAGAGAGACCATCTGGCTGATGACTGGCTTGGGCTTAGGATGAGTCAAGGTGAAGGGAAGCTCCAATGTCAGGTCTCTATAAGAGAACAGTGTTATTTAACTCATTAGAAAAATACGCAAAACTGCCTATTTCATATTATTGCTAAGTCAAAATATATTACTAAAGAATTGGGGGAGGGGGGGACATCTGATATATAACTCGGGCATGTTTTACCAGGGGCAGAAACTGGGCATCCGAAGCATTACCCTAGTCTTTTCTCCTGATCTGGTCATACAGTATTAGATCTCTGAGTGACTTACGAGCCAAAAGCAACAATGCATCGGATCTTGGCGTTGTAGTGCACCATGATGCCCATCTTCTCCCTTACCTCCTTGGTCTCCTCCATACCTTGTGGAAGGCTACATGAGTTGTGTGTGTGTGTGTGAATAACAATGTATATTTAATGCAAGTCTTCCCTTCAAAGTGTCACACTGGAAGACATTTGACCCAGTTTAAACCTTACCCAACTTGACCCAGTTTAAACCTTACCCAACAGATATGTATACGTCTGAGAAGAATACTCACATGGTGGAAGATGCCAGGCATGTGTCTTCATGTTTGATTTGCCCATCCAGAGCCAACCCACGCTTATCCTGCACACATGCACGCACACACACACACGGATGATGACATGACACCAATAGTGCAACAGAACGTGTGACATCACAGTAGCTTCACGAAGCATTTTAGAAATACTTCAAAGCATCAGTGAGGGAACATCAGAGAGGAAAGCTATAATACTATGGAATTTGGAGAAAAGTGAGTGAGGTCACATGTACAAAATGTGACCTGGTGTGAGAAAACCAGTCTACTCTAGCAGTAAACAGGTCGGGAAACTGGGACAGATTATCATAATGGACCTTCCAAGAATTAAAAAGACAACCATAAATTTAGAGGAAAATAATAGTATCACTCTAGGATTTGAAGAAGTTCAACCATCAAACATTCCACTAAGTTAGGGTTGTGTTTAAATGGGTTTAAATCGCATATACATACAAGGGCTTTGCCATCCACCTGGTAGTATTATTTAGAGTAACTTAATCCAGTAGTAAGGGAGCCCAGCATCCACACTCACTATTCTTACACCACACAAACACATTCACCGGTAGTATTATTTAGAGTAACTTAACCACTCACTGTACTTGTATTTATAATGATGGCTCTAATGCCACACTCCAGGCAAGGACTACACAATCAGTGGTGTGTTTGGACTACAAGACAATGGATCCTACTCGATTAATAGTTAGATTGTTATTTCAGTTATGTAAGCTACAACTCATCGTACCCACTTAACAACTTACTCTGTTTTCATTGAGCAATGGAGTGAGTTCAAATGTCCTCTGTAGTGATCCACCAGGGTTGATGGGAAATCCCTCTCTGCAAAACAAACAAACTGATCACCAATCCATCATTGACTGTGCAATAGACCAAATGGCTTAGGGACACACTCGTGTGTGTTTGTGTGTTCCTACACACCACACCTTCTTGAAGAGGGTCATTGAATGAGGGTAGAATCTAGGGTTGAGTCGGTATAGGATTTAGGGAGGGGCTAAGAGGATAGATAATATTCCCTTTACCAACTGCTCACGCAGTTAGGAGGAGGGGCTGGTTCTGTAGCGACTCATGTTGATATTCAACGCTTGCCTACGGGCTCTGTTAGAGAGTGTAAGTCAAGCAGGTACGAGCTGAGACTACATATCATCTGCATCTCAAAAACATACAAACTATTGTATTGTAAGTCTTCATTCTGTCTGTGTTGCTGTAATTAGTATTTTATACACTTATCTACTTTACATAATACACATATGTGATCAGCATGTGATCAGTTACCTGATGCACTCAAAGACAAAGCGTACTGAATGTAACGGAGTACTTACTCTGATTCTAGCTGAGCCACGACGCACTTGTATTCTGACTGAGCAAACAGACAGATGGAGGCAAACTGCCGAACTGCAAGAACCCGTGAGGTGAGGAAACATGGAAGGTAACAATTAATAACATGGATGACGAGAATGTTAGGGAGATGCTAACACGCGACTAACACATGTGACAGAAATAACTACATGGTGACATGCTCCACTGCATGCACGCACGCCATACCATGTGCTCTCTCTCTCTCTCAGAACTTGTTCCCTCTACCAATTGGAATACACAGTGCATAGTACAAGATATAAATGGCTACTAATACATGTATTAGTTGTTGATTAAATTATGTCAATAAGTTCACTTGCTTATCAGTGAAGTCTACAGTCTATTGACATGTCAGTGATCCTTACCCAATTACGCTATTGATGGCTTTCTCGCTATAATATGCCACACCCACCTTGTATTCTGATTCTCTTGATGGTTTTATTGGACCTATTGGCAATGGCCACATTCACCTTCACTACCTCTCTGTGGTAAAATGTCTGAAAACAACAACAACAACAATTAACTTCCTTCGCAGTTTGAAAATGCTTCAACCTTGAGAGGTCTTCGTTTAAAAAAACAACCAATGAATGAAGACTGCTTCATGTCAAATATAAATTAATACTACAAAGCAAAGTTGTTTAAAAAACAAATATTTTGTTAAATTAGTAAAGCATGCCTTTGTCTCTTGAAATAATATTTGGCGAGCGAGCGAGACACTCTCAGGGGTAACACAATTGAAAATCGGGAATATTTGTTTGTTTATATATATGTGTGGACGTACGTATGTCATTTTGTACTTTGACCCTCACGTATTTTTGTGTTAGCTCTGCTTTCGACCCCGTCCCAATTTTCACTAAACAGATTTTTCTAATTTATCGTCATTACCCGTATCACCCTAGAAATTGAATTATTTACCGCTTTGAATTCTTTTACAGGTGCAGTTACAACACAAAAAACTTACCGTTCTATTCAAGGTAGTGGCTGTGGTAAGTTAATACGCTATTTGTCACAGTTGTAAGCCATACGCAACAGTATTTACTTGAAAATTCATTGACCACTAGACTACACACGAAGGTAAGTCTTGTGTAGGTATGTTCAGTTGTGTGAAAATATTGTGCGTTACAACTAATATCACAAAGTAAACGTTTAAATAGTGTGACTTGTTTTTTTTGTTTGTTGCTTTTTTCTTCTTCAATTCAAAGAGTTGCGGGAAGTGGTTACTATGGCAATAAATCCCCTTTACCATATATACGTAATTTAAAAATTCTACTTTTTTTTTAGTATCTTGAGTGTTAGAATCAAACGTTAACAATAGTATAGATTTAGGCTCGCTCGTCATTTGTGCTCAAGCACATCACTAGTAATAATAATTATAACAACATTTTTTTCTGATGAGGTGCACATTTTCTATGGGTTATGTTAAAAAAAAAAATTATTGGGGGGGAAATCGGCAGGTTCAAGAATGCCAGACTGAAACTAGCACCATTCCATCAAAACAGCTAGAAATCCATTTTATAGAAAGCAAACTCTGAATGATGGAGGTGTCACTGCGGTATGACTATACAATAGACTTTCTTTCTTTATTAGTATTTCAGTCTAGTCTCTCAATCTCACAACACACTTTAATACATCCATATGAGCCGGTCAACCTGCAAGATAATGTTGGGGTTTTTCCCCCTCATTCACTTACTCCTTTTTCCAAATTAGCCTCCACCACAAGAGGTTGGGAACTGAGCATGAACTCCTTGGAGACATCTTGAGATGGCTACACACACGTGCACACACACACACACACACACACACACACACACACACACACACACACAAGGTTGAAGATAACCCAATCAGTTTCTACAGCTTGCCTTTAAACTATCACTGCAATGAGAAGTTGCTGCTGCACTCATTTTCTTAGATTTGATTGTGTGTGTGTGTTTAGCAGAAACTATAAATGCTATGAAAGAATTATGATCACTATTGCTGTGGCAACCCTCGTGTTTGCCTCGTTCCTAATAACTCCAGGCATACTGCCTCTCCTGTATACTGCCAACCCTGTATACTGCCTCTCCTGTATACTGCCTCTCCTGTATACTGCCTCTCCTGTATACTGCCTCTCCTGTATACTGCCAACCCTGTATACTGCCAACCCTGTATACTGTCTCTCCTGTATACTGCCTCTCCTGTATACTGCCAACCCTGTATACTGCCTCTCCTGTATACTGCCTCTCCTGTATACTGCCTCTCCTGTATACTGCCAACCCTGTATACTGCCTCTCCTGTATACTGCCTCTCCTGTATACTGCCAACCCTGTATACTGCCTCTCCTGTATACTGCCAACCCTGTATACTGCCAACCCTGTATACTGCCTCTCCTGTATACTGCCTCTCCTGTATACTGCCTCTCCTGTATACTGCCAACCCTGTATACTGCCAACCCTGTATACTGCCTCTCCTGTATACTGCCAACCCTGTATACTGCCAACCCTGTATACTGCCTCTCCTGTATACTGCCTCTCCTGTATACTGCCAACCCTGTATACTGCCAACCCTGTATACTGTCTCTCCTGTATACTGCCTCTCCTGTATACTGCCAACCCTGTATACTGCCTCTCCTGTATACTGCCTCTCCTGTATACTGCCTCTCCTGTATACTGCCAACCCTGTATACTGCCTCTCCTGTATACTGCCTCTCCTGTATACTGCCAACCCTGTATACTGCCTCTCCTGTATACTGCCAACCCTGTATACTGCCAACCCTGTATACTGCCTCTCCTGTATACTGCCTCTCCTGTATACTGCCTCTCCTGTATACTGCCAACCCTGTATACTGCCAACCCTGTATACTGCCTCTCCTGTATACTGCCAACCCTGTATACTGCCAACCCTGTATACTGCCTCTCCTGTATACTGCCTCTCCTGTATACTGCCAACCCTGTATACTGCCAACCCTGTATACTGCCAACCCTGTATACTGTCTCTCCTGTATACTGCCTCTCCTGTATACTGCCATCCCTGTATACTGCCTCTCCTGTATACTGCCTCTCCTGTATACTGCCTCTCCTGTATACTGCCTCTCCTGTATACTGCCAACCCTGTATACTGCCAACCCTGTATACTGCTTCTCCTGTATACTGCCTCTCCTGTATACTGCCATCCCTGTATACTGCCTCTCCTGTATACTGCCTCTCCTGTATACTGCCAACCCTGTATACTGCCATCCCTGTATACTGCCTCTCCTGTATACTGCCAACCCTGTATACTGTCTCTCCTGTATACTGCCATCCCTGTATACTGCCTCTCCTGTATACTGCCAACCCTGTATACTGCCTCTCCTGTATACTGCCAACCCTGTATACTGTCTCTCCTGTATACTGCCAACCCTGTATTCAATTAGAGTGTCTGAGGGACTGTATGAGAACAACGATCACTGCCTGTTCAGACTGTGCGCCCGCCAAACCCCACTGGAGACTCCAAATCAAATATACATAGACACACATAAAGAGCAGCTGCTACATTAGCAAAGGTTTGAGCGATAAGGTTTGCTAGACTGGGCCAAATTATAGCATGTATTACAGAACTACTTGCCAAGTACAGTAACTTGCACTGTAACACTGTGATCAAGCTAGGTGGGGAGAAATGGAGGATGGGAAAGACAATTTGATCTACTACTATTCAGGCAAGTAACGTCTTACTTCATATTAATTTCCTTCCAATCCACAAGGTGACTCCTATACCTCCAATACAAACCACAGGTACACCCTTCCCCCTCCCCAGTGTGTGTGTGTGTGTGTGTGTGTGTGTGTGTGTGTGTGTGTGTGTGTGTATGTGTGTGTGTGTGTGGCTACATACCCTCTTAGTGTGATCCACAGGAGAATGTGGCACCTTCTTGATGGCCAGTCGTACTGAGTTCCTCTTCTCAATCTTATCCTCCGCACATTTGGCCACGTAACATCTCAAAATGAAGTCCACTCCACATGGCTGCCAACATAGAAGAAATTACCAAATAAAAACTTCCTACTGTTGTTATATCTTTCCAAAACTGAAAGCTATCACATAAAATTTTAAAACCAACAATCAAAATAAACTCTAACATGTAATATTTATCAGGCAAGCGTGGAGAAGACAGCTGCTCTTCCTAGCAAACACTAGCAAATAATTGCAACAACTAGGAGGGAGTGTTTAGAGTCAGTGAAACAAATCCAATTAGAACTCGCACTTTTTCCAGTCCACAATCATAGAACATCCTCCGAAGTAAATAAGAAAAGAAAAAGAAAAGAAACTAAATGCAGGACAGTTTTTTAGTGAGAAGAGATAGCTAGCGCAGGGGATTTAGCATCAGTTATGTCTAATTGGAAGAATTTAATGAATAAAATTGGAAATTCAAGTCATTAAAACCTCAATTATGACTCTAGCTTGCTATTATCCTTTCTTATTTTGTTCGGAAGATGTTATAAATTATTGTGTTAAAGCAACGTAACATTAAATACACTTTAGAGCAATAGCACATGAATACCACGCAACCAACAACTGCTAGCTTTCTGATGAAACTTCACCTGAATAGTCTGTGAGGCACTGAACACTCACTCACCTTGTCTGTCTCCCCAACACTCACCTTGTCTGTCTCCCCAACACTCACCTTGTCTGTCTCCCCAACACTCACCTTGTCTGTCTCCCCAACACTCACCTTGTCTGTCTCCCCAACACTCACCTTGTCTGTCTCCCCAACACTCACCTTGTCCGTCTCCCCAACACTCACCTTGTCTGTCTCCCCTTGAGCTGGCTGAAGAGTCACAGACGATGGAAGACCAGCTTTCAACTACACAAAACACAAGAAAACAAGCAAATGACAAGACTAGTTCTGCAAACACAAAACCAATAGCACCAGCTCAACAAACAGACACGTCCCACTAACCGAAAACGTGAATGGGTAGGCATTGCGTCCTAGCTTCTTCATGAGACGGACTTGGAGCAGAGTGAGAAGCTGAGGTTCAGCAGACTCTGGCGGAGGGAACACCTGCATTCGCTCCTAATAGACCAGTCGTTCATAGTCATAATCATCATCATCATATTCACCGCTAACAACACATACATCAATGAGGTCTCTTCTGAAGTTGAGACCGAGTACGTCCAGGTCCTCCCTGCCGTAGCGAAACCCAGCCACCACTTGGGCAAACACTAGACAATAAGAGAGAGAGAGAGAGAGAGATACTCAATAAAACCAAACATTAAAAAAAAAAAAAACTTTCTAATTCGGATATCTTGGACTGAAGGTAGCCGTACTTTGAAACGTTTAAGTTGATATTACTTTAAACTTATCATACTGCAATTAAAGTTGCTAAGGCAACATTAATGCTGACTCTTAAAGTCACCTAGAGGGCTAACCTTACCTTTTCTGTCTTTCTTCCCTTCCTTATTGAAGTACTCAGGATCTACCAACACAACTCCATCTGCACACAAGGAACATGGAGAGAGAGACAGCGTCTCTAATAGGATAAATGGATCTGGCAACCCTTACCTATTGGATCTACTTTGTCCAAATGGTCCACAAAATCTCGTTTTCCAAGATAGACGGTAATCTATACAGACACGAGAATGGAACAGTTAGTCATCATTTATGAAACCATCTTGCTTTCTCCTATATAGTAACCCTCTCATCACAGAGTAAATTAGTTTAGGAGTTATTATGAAAATCAACAGACAAAAAGTACTTCACTTTAAAATTAAAAGTCCCAAGAAGTTTATCAAAACCACTTCACCACATTACAGCAGGAAGAACAACAGGCAACACTTACCTTGCCATTTGGAGAAGCCTTCTTGAACACCCTACAAGAAAGAAATATTGAAGTTACTTTTATAAACTAGAGCCTGTTTGTATTAACACAGACCGGAGGATGTATCAGCTCTCTACAATACCTGCCAAGTGCAGTTTCTTTGGTCTTATGCTAAGATAGCTATTAACCTTTCCCAAAACTAATCATCCACCCACACAAATACTGCCACATCTGACGCTTGGCATCAAACTCTCAAGCAATTAGACTCAACAACTGTTAAAACTATCACATCAAACCCAATTTGATGACCTGAATCTAGATCCATCCATCTATCAACCATGAGTAAACACACACACACACACACACACACACACACACACACACACTATTCAGTGCCTGTATCCTGTTTCAATGTACTACTGATGATATTCAGTGGATGGCACCCACCCACGGTAACCAACTCAATTAGTACTAAAACTTCCTGGATTCCTAAATGATGAAATAAAGGTCATAACTATTAGTTTAACTTTTTTTTAGGGGAAGCCTTGGATTCAAAGCACTTAGTACACAGGAAGCTATACGAAATTATCGGGCTACTCTGGTCAATTTATAGTCCCAAAGCTTCAATTAAATATCAATTCAGACTTTGTGTCCAGATAAATTAGCTAGGTGACAAGCTTCAGGGCTGGGCGTGGCAATATTGATAGACACATTCTCTAATAGCCTTTATAAACTCTAGTCACTACTAGGCTCCAGAAAAGGACAGACAAAATGGCTGCCCCAGATGCATCTATAGAACTGAAAGTGGAAGACCCTACAGCACAAGAAGCTGAGGAAGAAGAAGGAAAAGCTTCTATGGATGAACCAGTTCAAGATCAGCCCAGAAAGTAAGTCATTTTTAAGCATGAATTAATAACTAATTGAGATAAAGTGGGTTGTTAAATACAGCTAACCTCGTGCCATCTTTTTTATCGTTTCTCTTTTCTGGAACTTCCTCCCCATCGACGAGCCGCTGCTTTTCTTCCTCCGCGGAGTTTTCGGCCATTTTGTATCACAGCTCCCGCACCTGTTCTGGTCTCAATGCTGCACTTCAATTCTTACCACTAGATTATATTTCAAACTTCTTTTCCTTCTCGCCGTGTGTATGTAGTAAACTGTGCAAAATGCTAAAGGAAAACATTGCATATCAAATCGAGGAGAGAGGCATAATTGGGGCGCGGCCTAAGGGTGGAGCTAGCCTTCTGGTTAATTCTCGGTGTTGGTTGTTGCATGTTATTGTTGTAATGTTGTTGTGTTAAATTGCAAGGGCTGGTAGAGCAGGTGAAAATTGGTGTGAGTCTAACCTTGTTAGGATGCTCGTTGTGGAGCTTGCGCAATACAATATGCAAACATTTGGGCATGTGTGACTGTCATTCTGTAAAGGTATTTTGTGATTGTGTGGAGCAGGAAGATAAGCAAGGAAGAGATGGTGAGCCAACAATAAGTAATAACACAAAAACACAAAGTACCAAGCATGCCTAAATAGACTAACTTAGATTATTCATTATCCAGTAAGTGATTTAGGTGTGTGTGTGTGTGTGTGTTTGTTTGGATATCTAGAAAGGTGATTCGGCCTCCTTGCCAAGTAGCCCGAGGGCAGGCTCCCATCCAAGCATGCCTGCGTCCCAGCATGTGGTTGCCGGGGGTCAGAAACCTCCACTCTGCCAGAGAGACGTGGCTGGTTGATGCTAACCTGACGGATGCCATGAACACTCTCTCAATGCAACTACAGGAGTTACATTTGGATAGTGAAATATTGGAACTATACAAGGTGAACAAATGAGAGTTAGGCGGGAATAATTGCTGCCCCTTATTTTCTCGAGCATGTGGGACATAGTTAATGCACCAATCATTCAGTTTATATTCTGTTATAATTGGCGAGCGAGTGAAGCGAGCGAGACACTTACAGGGGTAGCACAATTGAAAATCGGGGATGTTTGTTTGTTTGTATATATGTTTGGACGTACGTATGTCATTTTGTACTTTGACCCTCTTGTACTTTCGAGTTCGCTCAGTGTTCGACCCCGGACCCAAACGTCACTAAACAGTATCCTCTTGTTTATCGATCATTACCCGTATCATCCTAGAAATTGAATTGTTTACCGCTTTGAATTATTTTGCCGGTGCAGTTTAAACTCAAAAACTTACTGGAGTTCCATTTCTATTTGAGTTAGTGGCGGTGGTAAGTTGATAGTTAAGCCCTACGCAAAGTCTTGCGTAAGTATGTTCAGTTATGGTGCGTTACAACTATTACACAAAGAAAAAGGTTAAAGGACGTGACTTGTTTTTTTTGTTGCTTTTTTTTTTTTTTTTTTTTTTTTTCAGTTGCGGGGAGTGGTTACTATGGTGTTGAATTCCTTTACCATATAATACTAATTAAAAAAAACTCGACTTTTTTTTAGTAGTTTGAATGTTAGAAGTGAAAACCAATCGTTTAACAATAGTGTAGTTTTAGGCTCGCTCGCCATTTGTGTTCAAGCACACCACTAGTGTATCCTCAATGAAGTCATTGCATTGTCATGATCAGACATAGGCTTTCAAACTATTACTAGTGACATACATACAAACATACATACATATGCATACATACATACATACATACATACATACATACATACATACATACATACATACATACAATTAAAATTTTCTTGCAACCTGCTAGAGGTTATGTGCACCTGACAGAGCCAGGATGTCTGTGCACTAAGCAGGCACTGTGAGCCGTGCAAGCCAAAGCTCCTGGGGCCGGGCTAGGAACTTGCAGGAGAACAGGCCTTTCCTCACAGCAAGTGGTGCGGGCACCCGAAGTCCCACCTGGACCATTGCTGTTGCATGAGAAAAGGTCTTGAATCTGCACCCCAGCAAATGCCAGGTCCCCAATCATAGCTGGGTGGACTGGTGGGGCTGGTGGGAGGCAGATGGAAAATCAGTACACACATACATACACACATACATAGCACTTGTGTACTGATTGTGGATGGTGGCTGCCAGTTCCCAAAGTTGACGAGACTTAAGGTGAGTATTCTCACAGGAGTGCAGGGATGAGAGTTGATGAATTGTGTTATCTGGAAACATTCGAAACAAGAAACTTTGGGAAACACATTTTTCACTTTATAAATACTTCCATTAACCTTAAAAACAACAACAACAACAACAACAAGCATCCAAATAAACAAAATACTAAAAATGGAGCAAATCTTTCCAATATTCTCCTGAACTACAATTCTGGAACTTTATAATCTGGACTGAACTGTGCACATCTCTATCTGTATGCTGTGAGAAGTCATTGAGTGGGAGCTCTTCACATTTAGTGCTGTTCTAGTGTGTGTGTGTGTGGGTGTGTGGGTGGGTCTGTGTTTTATGTACAATGAGTACAGGACATTGCTTGATGGCGTCACTTGGTGTATGTCAGGCTTGTATCCCAGCACAGGACCACACCTCTTCAGGACAGTAACCATCCAAGTACACAAAGATGGTAATTGAAGTCATTTACATGGCGTGCAGGTAGCTGGAATGCAGGTAGCTGGAATGTACGTTGTTCTATGGTAAAAATGCACAAAGAAGAGAGGATAGGAGAGTGGATTTGATTGTTAGAGAGATGAAAATGCATATAGTGAAAGTTCGGTGATGCACCAGCAATGGTAGAAAACTGGGAGGCAGCTAGAAGCCCGCTCTATTAAGTGTGACTTGTGTACTAGACATTTAGAAGAGAAGCAGACAAGGCTAGGCACAAATGTGTGGAAGAGAGAGCTAAGCCAGTGAAGGAGCAGGACAGTTCTGTAGAGTGTGGAGAGTGTGGGCGATGGTTCAGGAGCAGAAGAGGTCTAGCTGTTCACAGATGTGGCACAGGGAACCAGCCTCAAGAATCCCCACTAGCTAGTGATAGTGATGAGGAAGTGCAGTGTGGGGAATGTCAGATAAAGTTTAGGATACCCAGAGACTTGAAGAGACACAAGTGACGAGGAGAGGAGAGAGAAACCAGTGCATGAGCAGAAGGGAGTCATTCAATGCAGCAAGTGAGGGAGATGGCTGAGAAGTAGGGGCGGGGCTGCCTTGCTGTACACAAATGCAAAACTATTAGAGAGGATAGTTAATGCCACGAAACGACAACTTTTACCACCTTCTCATAATCTTGGAGGGTCATGTGACCAATTATTGGTAGTGGTGACTAAGGTGTGTGTGTTTGTGCATGCTTATGTGTGTTTGCATGTCACGTCATGTACACACTTCTTGTAGGCGTATTATCTTCTTACTGGTATACAAAACTCCCTTTCCCATAATGAATTTGAACTAATAGCTTCTAGACGACTATTTAATCCCAGAGATTGAGCTTCTCTGTGTGTGCATTGTGTGAAGTGGCACATGCTACCTGCACTGACTGACATGCTAGACATAGTTGTGAAATATACGGCCTTGGCATGGCAGCTTTCTTTTCTCGTGATGGATACATACCCTACTTTGTGTCTTCTGGTCCATCAGTAACAAGCAGAGTTGTTCAGGATTGATCCATTACAGCCTCACAAATATCCTACATTAGTTTGACCTCCATAATCATTGTAGTCCTGGCTGTCTAGTCTTTTTTTTTCCTTCGATATAAAGGGTTGGTCCGCTGAGATGGTTGGTCCAGTGAGATGGTTGGTCCAGTGAGATGGTCTGTCCAGTGAGATGGTCGGTCCAGTGAGATGGTCAGTCCAGTGAGATGGTCGGTCCAGTGAGATGGTCGGTCCAGTGAGATGGTCGGTCCAGTGAGATGGTCGGTCCAGTGAGATGGTCGGTCCAGTGAGATGGTCGGTCCAGTGAGATGGTCGGTCCAGTGAGATGGTCGGTCCAGTGAGATGGTCGGTCCAGTGAGATGGTTGGTCCAGTGAGATAGTCGGGTAAATTGCTTTACAGATTAGACTCGTCTTGTTTCACACGTATGTATTTGGCATTATTCGTATGTGGCATGTGTGAACTCGTAAATGTCATGATTGTCTCTATCAACGCCTTCAGAATGATGCTTTATGTGCACCTAATGATCTATAATTTTCTCCATCGGCTATGCTGTACCAAATACTTACTTCTAGTGTGTGTGTGTGTGTGTGTATTGCGCGTGACCGCCTAGCGGCAGCAAGATAATTTGCATTTGTGTGTGTGTGTGTGTGTGTTGTGGTGTTTCTTTGGCTCAGGTCCTGACTCTTCCTGTAATTGATAACACATGCAAAGTACAGCTCATATCCAGGATACTGATGTGTCCATGTCATAAGACATTATAATTGTTGTAATATTCTAGAACTTGAGAAAGGTTAGAGTCCGGTTTATAGAGAATCAGAGACAAGAAATACCAACATTGAATCATTGCTAGCTTATAACTGATCAAGACACCAGCACTCCTCCATAAAGTAGTACTAGTTAATAAAGGTATCAAAATATACTTTTTATTATTGGTGCATTGTAAGCAATGATCCAGGTGGGACTTTGGGTGCCCACAGCCACACCACTTGCTGTGAGGAAAGGCCTGTTCTCCTGCAAATTCCTAGCCCGGCTCCAGGAGCTTTGTTTGCACGGCTGTGTTGTGTGGATGGTTGGTTTCACATGGTTACATCTGCTTGGATTTTGGATCAGCTACCCAATTTCACGGTCTGCATCCATAATAAAAACATAGAATCGTGGCTGCAATTGACGCCATTTTATTAGCGAGAGGCAACTCAGCAATTCATTACATCATCATTCAAACTTGTGTGATTTTTTTTTTATGTTTACAATGCACCAATAATAAAAAGTATATTTTGATACCTTTATTAATTAGTACTACTTTATGGAGGAGTGCTGGTGTCTTGATCAGTTATAAGCTAACAATGATTCAATGTTGGTATTTCTTGTCTCTGATTCTCTATAAACCGGACTCTAACCTTTCTCAAGTTCTAGAATAAAATAACAATTATAATGTCTTATGACATGGACACATCAGTATCCTGGATATGAGCTGTACTTTGCATGTGTTATCAATTCGTGTAACTAATAGTAACACATAGTAAGCCAATGACTGCCAGTCACATGGATACTGTGAGAGGCAGTTATGAGATACTGAAGTGTGTTGAAAACTATCTATGATAATCTTATCAAACTGAAGGTTTTGTGAATGTTATTGTGATTAGGCGGATACAGGGAGGCATTATATAGAACTCTTTTCCTACACGGCAGAGTGCAATTGGTTGGACGTGGTAGAAATTCATCTGGAAGATGGAAAAGGACCAGGTATGTGTATGTGTGTGTGATTTAATTGGAAATCAATGCATAATGTTACGTCTTTGTGTTTGTTTGAGATGGGCAAATCAGCTGACTTGAATAAGAATGTGGAATGTGATTATGTGATGTGTGGGTATTATACGTGTTTGTATGCAGACACAACTGTTGCTCAAGTCGTTTCTTTCTCCTCTGGATTATTTCCTGCCTGGATTCCCCTGTCTTTCGTGTACAACATGCTCTGTTGCTACGCTCCATTCTCAGGCAACGGTATGAACACGAATCGTATCGAGGCCATCAGGAAATCCACGACCCTTCCCATCACAGTGATAGCGGAGACCAAGTGTAACTGTTGTCCGTCTTAAAAACAAAGCTTGTTAATATCATCCGCAAATCTCTTGTGATATACAAACAACTTCAGTCATAAAATGATTTTCTTTCTTCACAATACAGAGCATGTATTATTCATATTACACCTGCATTTAAATGCTATATCAGTTGATTATATTATTATATACTGGCTCTCTCATGACAGTCAGGCAGTGTACACAGAAATCTGAAAAGCAGTTTATTGATGTGGCATATATTATTGACCAAGGGTTAGTGGGCGTGTAGGTGGGTGTGGTTGAGGTTCTATATCTTCAGAGGATGCTGTGGCACTGCGCCACCATTTTCCAACACTTCTTTTGCAATCTTTGTGATCTGGTCATCGATGAGGAGGCTCTTGGATCCAGGGAGGTTCTGGAGACTGTCCCTCACTCTGGCCGAGGCCTGGTGGCACCACACTGTGGCTAGAGTGTGCTCATGACGCTTGGAGGGTGCGTCCTCTGACAGAGACCTGGACGCTCTAACAGATGAAAGTAAACCAAGTAACCAAATGAATGCACATTAAAGAACATCACCAACTAAGGATAAAGTCATCTATAATCTCTTATTATTCTACTATTGTCCTCTCATCACACAACAACCAATCGAATCTGTCTACAACTAAGAGTACGCGAGAGTAAGTAAATGAGAGATTAAGTAGGTAGGAGATCACTAATGAGAGATTAAGTAGGTAGGAGATCACTAATGAGAGATTAAGTAGGTAGGAGATCACTAATGAGAGATTAAGTAGGTAGGAGATCACTAATGAGAGATTAAGTAGGTAGGAGATCACTAATGAGAGATTAAGTAGGTAGGAGATCACTAATGAGAGATTAAGTAGGTAGGAGATCACTAATGAGAGATTAAGTAGGTAGGAGATCACTAATGAGAGATTAAGTAGGTAGGAGATCGCTAATGAGAGATTAAGTAGGTAGGAGATCACTAATGAGAGATTAAGTAGGTAGGAGATCACTAATGAGAGATTAAGTAGGTAGGAGATCACTAATGAGAGATTAAGTAGGTAGGAGATCGCTAATGAGAGATTAAGTAGGTAGGAGATCGCTAATGAGAGATTAAGTAGGTAGGAGATCACTAATGAGAGATTAAGTAGGTAGGAGATCACTAATGAGAGATTAAGTAGATAGGAGATCGCTAATGAGAGATTAAGTAGGTAGGAGATCACTAATGAGAGATTAAGTAGGTAGGAGATCACTAATGAGAGATTAAGTAGATAGGAGATCACTAATGAGAGATTAAGTAGGTAGGAGATCACTAATGTTGTTTTGCTTGAACGTTTACATTCTAGTTTCAGTTTTTTTTTAGACAAAAAATATTCCAAGATTAATTTTAGTTTTTCACTAACAAAGACTAGTCTCTCTATGACTTTCAATTTTACTTATTATCATCCTATGTGAAATTTAGTTCTGGTTAGTTTACTAAAATGTTTTAGTTATTACTAAAATGTTTTAGTTATAACTAAAATTAATTTTGGTTTTAGTTCTATTTAACCAAAATTGAGTTACCTGGATAACACAGCGGCCATTGCATAGATATCAATAGCGGCATTGGCTAGTCTGTACAGAATGTACTGCTCATCTACAACACACACACACACACACACACACACGTTCAGTCCTCAGCCCACATTGATGTTCCAGTTGACAAGTGAGGGAGGCTCTCTCAGGTCTAACCTCATGGAAATCTAAACTTTGTCACACCAAAGTTGGTAAAGTGCAAATAAACAGCACATTTTCCTGATAATTTTATACTCTGTGCTATAGATTGCATTACGAATTAGTATTCATTGTTCATAATGGTATCATAACGTTAACCACCCTTTACCCAATACTACAGAGCAGTAGTACTTACGTATTATGTTCTTCCTGTATTTGAGAACGAGAGCCTCACACAGAGTTCCAAACTGTGCCACTGCGTCACTCAACTACAAACACAAGCAGCAAATCCTCACAGTACAGCTAGCCTTTGAGTTTCACACAAGTCTCCACACATCAAGAATGACATCAATAGAACTCAATCTAGGTTCCCTGTATTTATTGGTCCTGTAAACTATCAGCTAACAAATGTCTTGGGGAACAGAGTGTGTGCATTCCTGACATAACCGTCACCACAGTAACCGTTACACAGCGAGACGGGCACTGCCAGTGACTCACTCAGAATAGAATGGGAGTGGTTCAGTAACCCTGTCACCACTGAATCAATGGAAAAGTTATGACAGTGAAAGCTCAGAGACCCCACGATGTAGAGTTTGAACTTCACTTACTCACTATTGAGCTAACTTCTGGAGGCTATGGTGCTGGAGTGAGGCAGCAAACGAGAATAAACAAGTGCCTCTGAGGCATTACTTCAAACACGTACCCAAACTAAGGGAGACTTAGGATACATCTACACACCTCCCCAAACACATGCAGAGACAGAGTCAAACTTGTTACGTGAGTTAGTCTCTCATAGTACTAGACACGTCGTGTGAGGCAATGGTAGGGAGGGGTCATGTACACCCCCCCTCCCCCGGATTAAACATGCAATTAACTCTTAATGAACATCACATCTCATCTAGTCCAACAAACAAGACATAACAATGTTTCATAGAAGATACAATAATACTGCTCATGTCTGGCATTTCACTAGGACCAACTTGCCTGATTGCCCGAGGATGCCAGCTCAGGATGTATCGACCCGGCAAGGGATGTGGACTGACTGCGACCTGTCATCCTACACACACACACACACACACACACAAACCCACTAGATGATTACATCCGCTCCAGGAAACATATTCTAGTGTTATGACTGGCCTCATACTTGAGCCTGTCATGTGTTAAATAGTAGAGACTCTTAAGCTACTCTCAGGCAGACAGAATCGTTACAGAATTAGACCACCACTTTCAGCTGTTTATTGTGTAGGCCATCTCACCGCCTCCCCCCACTGAACACTGAACAGAATGACCAGACTGGTGACGTGAGCTGCATTCTCACAAGAATTACCTGACGATTCTCTTGGATGCTTCCGAGACAATCACTGAAATATTCATAGCTTTAAAATCTTTCTCCAACTTCTGTAACTGCTTGCCTGTATACTGAACAACCAAACAAGATCATCCATGACACAGTACCGTAACACCTTACCAGGGATAACACCTTACCAGGGATAACACCTTACCAGGGATAACACCTTACCAGGGATAACACCTTACCAGGGATAACACCTTACCAGGGATAACACCTTACCAGGGATAACACCTTACCAGACTATAAAACGACACCTTACCAGATCACACACGACTATGCCTTACCAGACTAACATTTACTTAATCACCTTACCAGATCTCAATATTTTTACCTGAAGGCCAGTTAGTGAGACAAAAAGACGAAGAATGTCATTAGATCCTTCAAATATCCTGAATATTCTCAAGTCCCTCATAACTCGCTCCAAACCACAATCCTAAACAACAACATCATAGCTAAAACTACTCACAAAACTTAATACCCTTCGTCACATGACAGTCATGTGACTGAATCAAATAGCAACCATTCTTGAATAAACTCTACAGAGAGACAGGTAACAAACAATGCATCAGTTGGAGGGTCCATGTATAAGAGATAAAACTGTATTACTGCATAGGGAATGGGTTGGCACTCACGAGCAGAGAATGATTCACGCCACCACAAGGTTCTCCCGACAGTGCCGCATTTTTATATATGCTACACAACCCACATCAAAACATTAGCCACACCCACTGCATGACTTACTACTAAGGCATGTACAATTATTTGAACAGTCAATCTAATTATAGCTAATTGGAATTCTTCCGCCCTCACTTACGGTCATGTACCCCATTCCACCGTAGAGTTGGATACACTCATCTACCACCTCCCACGCTGCCTCCTACACACACACACACACACACACACACACATGCACACACACACATACATGCACACATGACAAAGACTTACAGAAGAGAATATTTTGCTGATGGCAGCCTCCAGTTGGTACTCTTCTGCACCTTGATCCATATTGCCACTCAGAAGGTACGCCATAGACTAGAATGAAACAGAAAGGAAGACAAGTGGGAGCAGAGACAGGTATTGTACTTAATATATACGAACTTGTAGAAGTAAATCAAATAATAAAACACAAATAATGTATTAGTAATGTATTAGTGCCATCAAACTTAATAACATAGCCAGGGGAGCTAGCAGGCCAGGAAACATAGCCAGGTGAGCTAGCAGGCCAGGAAACATAGCCAGGGGAGCTAGCAGGCCAGGAAACATAGCCAGGTGAGCTAGCAGGCCAGGAAACATAGCCAGGGGAGCTAGCAGGCCAGGAAACATAGCCAGGGGAGCAAGCAGGCCAGGAAACATAGCCAGGGGAGCTAGCAGGCCAGGAAACATAGCCAGGTGAGCTAGCAGGCCAGGAAACATAGCCAGGTGAGCTAGCAGGCCAGGAAACATAGCCAGGGAGCTAGCAGGTGAGCTAGCAGGCCAGGAAACATAGCCAGGGGAGCTAGCAGGCCAGGAAACATAGCCAGGTGAGCTAGCAGGCCAGGAAACATAGCCAGGGGAGCTAGCAGGCCAGGAAACATAGCCAGGTGAGCTAGCAGGCCAGGAAACATAGCCAGGTGAGCTAGCAGGCCAGGAAACATAGCCAGGTGAGCTAGCAGGCCAGGAAACATAGCCAGGTGAGCTAGCAGGCCAGGAAACATAGCCAGGGGAGCTAGCAGGCCAGGAAACATAGCCAGGGGAGCTAGCAGGCCAGGAAACATAGCCAGGGGAGCTAGCAGGCCAGGAAACATAGCCAGGGGAGCTAGCAGGCCAGGAAACATAGCCAGGGGAGCTAGCAGGCCAGGAAACATAGCCAGGTGAGCTAGCAGGCCAGGAAACATAGCCAGGTGAGCTAGCAGGCCAGGAAACATGGCCAGGTGAGCTAGCAGGCCAGGAAACATAGCCAGGGGAGCTAGCAGGCCAGGAAACATAGCCAGGTGAGCTAGCAGGCCAGGAAACATAGCCAGGGGAGCTAGCAGGCCAGGAAACATAGCCAGGGGAGCTAGCAGGCCAGGAAACATAGCCAGGGGAGCTAGCAGGCCAGGAAACATAGCCAGGGGAGCTAGCAGGCCAGGAAACATAGCCAGGTGAGCTAGCAGGCCAGGAAACATAGCCAGGTGAGCTAGCAGGCCAGGAAACATAGCCAGGTGACCTAGCAGGCCAGGAAACATAGCCAGGTAAGCTAGCAGGCCAGGAAACATAGCCAGGGGAGCTAGCAGGCCAGGAAACATAGCCAGGTGAGCTAGCAGGCCAGGAAACATAGCCAGGGGAGCTAGCAGGCCAGGAAACATAGCCAGGTGAGCTAGCAGGCCAGGAAACATAGCCAGGTGAGCTAGCAGGCCAGGAAACATAGCCAGGTGAGCTAGCAGGCCAGGAAACATAGCCAGGTGAGCTAGCAGGCCAGGAAACATAGCCAGGGGAGCTAGCAGGCCAGGAAACATAGCCAGGGGAGCTAGCAGGCCAGGAAACATAGCCAGGGGAGCTAGCAGGCCAGGAAACATAGCCAGGGGAGCTAGCAGGCCAGGAAACATAGCCAGGGGAGCTAGCAGGCCAGGAAACATAGCCAGGTGAGCTAGCAGGCCAGGAAACATAGCCAGGTGAGCTAGCAGGCCAGGAAACATGGCCAGGTGAGCTAGCAGGCCAGGAAACATAGCCAGGGGAGCTAGCAGGCCAGGAAACATAGCCAGGTGAGCTAGCAGGCCAGGAAACATAGCCAGGGGAGCTAGCAGGCCAGGAAACATAGCCAGGGGAGCTAGCAGGCCAGGAAACATAGCCAGGGGAGCTAGCAGGCCAGGAAACATAGCCAGGTGAGCTAGCAGGCCAGGAAACATAGCCAGGGGAGCTAGCAGGCCAGGAAACATAGCCAGGGGAGCTAGCAGGCCAGGAAACATAGCCAGGGGACCTAGCAGGCCAGGAAACATAGTCAGGTGAGCTAACAGGCCAGGAAACATAGCCAGGTGAGCTAGCAGGCCAGGAAACATAGCCAGGTGAGCTAGCAGGCCAGGAAACATAGCCAGGGGAGCCAGCAGGCCAGGAAACATAGCCAGGGGAGCTAGCAGGCCAGGAAACATAGCCAGGTGAGCCAGCAGGCCAGGAAACATAGCCAGGGGAGCTAGCAGGCCA
>WLWD01001585.1_pt1 | contig 117988 bp, 86 predicted proteins | sample 6712731 | NCBI WGS metagenome assembly WLWD01 (sample SAMN12718690, study PRJNA576275) | sponge metagenome | isolation source: marine sponge | host: Mycale hentscheli | place: New Zealand: South Island, Marlborough, Capsize Point | collected 2014-11-01
GATGGTATGGCTTCTTTAGCGTCGTTTGTGTCTCAGGCCAGAAGAATCAAGTTCTACCATTCTTTACTGTTCGTCGGGCAGCGCTTTCAATACTGCCTTGAGCCTTACAACCCCTATGACAGGAACTGTGTTGCTCTGGTGTTGCCTGGTCACAGTATGCTTGGTCATCTTGCTAGGGAAGCAGCCCAGCTCCTAGCTCCTCTACCCAGAGCAGGATTTCAAGCTCATGGGAAAGATTTTTTTGTGTACTTTGTCAAGAATATGGGTGTTCTGATCTGAAGCGTTTTATAACTAGCTTTGTTTTGTAAGAGAAAACGAAGATTTAAAGTTGTATCTACATTGGAAAAATAAGTTGACAGAAGGTGAACAAAAAATGAATTATCTTTTTTTTTTTTTATTATTGCAGCTAAAATAGTAAGCACCAATGTCCCATTCAAAAATGTCCTCAATATGCCAGACAAAAGTGATTTTTTTTCTCTGTTCAGCCCACCCAACAGGTTATTTGTTTTTATTATTGAGTATGGTTAAAATTGTAGAGTGAAAATACTGTTAAAGTGGGCTGCAAAAATCCTTTCACCAACAACTACCTGTTTCAACTTCATAATAAATTTTTGTTTCCAGTGAAGTGACATCTAGACAATACACACAAGTGGGATATCCAGAAGGAGTGTATGCTGGAAGGGTGTGCTCTATTAGAGTTTTCATCTAGCTGACTCAAGTTCATGCTCCAGTTCTTCATGCGTCACCTTCCAGAGAACAAAGGCAAGAAAACAAATCAACGAAGATTTCTTGAGCCCAACTGCAGATAACTTGAGCACTAAACCCCATGGCTACTGAGGACTAATTGTAAGCTTCCAATATATTGACACCAGAAAGTATTGCAGCACGAAACATCTGGAGAACCATGGCCTTTTGAACAGCAAATGTTGTGTTACATTCTACCAGAGATTGTAATGCATTCTTACCTTCCTCAATAAAAAAAGGACTTTGCTTGAATATTGTACACAATGCATCTTTATGCTGTGTTGGTGGAAGTGAGGGGGAGGGGGGGGGGGGGGGGGGGGGGGGAATGTATAATTGTGGGGTGTAGAGAAAAAGTGGAGGTGAATGAACTAACTAGATAGGCTAAGGACTGGGGGGTGGAGCACACAATTCACCTCTTGGTGCCTTAGGAGTGATTAGTTCCTTTAGCTTGTCTCCAGCCTCAAAAAATGGAAGCCCTCTTAGAAGTAGTGGACATATTAATAATAGCTCTGATTCAGTGAGTCGTCGCTTGCCGGTAGTGTCCCTCGTAGTCAAATGGGAAGAAGTGATAGTGAGCACTCTATAAAGGGGAATCCCCATAGATTGATCTGGTAAAGCTCTTGGGTTACGGTCGCGTTATAATGACAATTAATGAAGGATTGCGGTAGAATGCATGATGTCAAAATGGCGATAAATGTATTAAGTTCTATGGCAAATGTGCAGTTCTCTGTCTTCGATTGTTTATTATCTTTTTAGAAGTTGGAAACAGTGTTAGGAAGGTAAAAGATAAGGTAAAAGTGTATATTTCGGGCCTGTTGTGTTTCTGCATGTTAGTTTTCAAAAAAGTTTACTCTTTAAGTTAGACACACTGTAGACAGAGGAAGAGAAGGGAATCCATGAGTTGAAAAGGATGGAGAGAAACTATGCATAGAACTACCTTATGGTACTGCACTCCTATTTGCACAAATTAGTATATCAGGTATCACTGTGTGGCTGAGTGCTTGCTAGGATATATATATATATAGAAGTACTTGTTCTTTTGTCAGAACTAAATAGTTCATAGCGAGTATAACTAATGTGTAATTGACCTTGGGATAGCTTTGGGACTACAAAACAATTAACACAAATTGAACTGGACACTTTCAATATGAACCGAATGACACTTGGATCTTAAAAGAGCTTTCTAATGCTGTCTTCTCATTATATGCTACTGAATTTAAGCATTCTGATGGAGACTGTCCCTTGTGGTATAATTCGGTTGGTAAAGATGGCCAATGTGTCTGTGGAGAGACACTTGACAAAACAGTGGATTGCCAGCCTACAGACAACTACACCATTTACCTTAAAAACTGCTTCTGCTTGACTCTAGATCCCTCTGGACGTGAGCCAGTGGTAGGACCCTGTAATTATATGTGTGCTCTTGGCTTGTAACATAATATTAGTGATGTTGTGAAGACCAGAATAGAGTCTAGGTCTAAGCTACAGATAGATAATGAAACTTGCAGCAGGTTTAATTGCCAGGGAGTTCTGTGTTCACAGTGCAGACCTGGAAATGGACTGCCAATTTACTCCTACAACCTATCATGTGTGCCTTGTAGAAGTAGTTGGCAAAACTTTGCAAAGTATATCGCTATGGTGTACATCCCATTAACTGTATTTGTGGTTTTGGTGATAGCATTCAGGCTTTCTGTTAACTCTGGATTAATGGTAGTGTATGTCACTCTGAGCCAATTGATGATCAGTAGGAATTTGGCAAAGTTATACCTTAGTATACACAATGATATGTCATTCAAAATAACATTTACATTATATTCCATTTGGAATTTGGAATTGTTTTATGCATTTCTACCCGACTTGAGTCTTCATCCTAATTTATACGCTCTACAAGTACTAGCCCTTGACTATGTACTTGCTGTATACCCCATGCTTATGGTCATACTAACGTATCTTGTTGTTTTCTTGCATGGCAGAAGCAGATTGGTGGTCTGTCTGTGCAAACCTTTTTATATTTTCTTTCATCGTTTCAGAAAAGAGTGGGATATTGGAAACTCGTTAGTGGCATCGTTTGCCACACTAATACTCCTCTTATGTGAAAGTCATGTACATTACAGCCAACATTGTCTCTCCAACTTCTTTCTATTATATGAATGGAACTAAAAGTCCTCTATTGGTCTATGCTGACCCCAATGTGCAGTATTTTAGTCAACATCATATACCTTATCTTGTACTAGCTGGAGTGATGTCAGTGACTTTCAATGTCTTTCCTGTCATTTTACTTTGCCTGTATCCTTGCTTCTGCTGCCAGAAATTACTTGATTGTCTCAGGATTCGTCTCCGAGTTCTGCACATTCTGATGGATGCCTTTGGAGGTAGCTACAGGCTCAAGCCTCGCTGCTTACAATCATTCACAGTCCTGTACATCCTTGCTAACTTGACTAAAATATACTTGTACTTCTTTCTTGAGTTTAGTTTGTTTACCTCTGGAATGAACTATGTTTTGCTTGTTCTGCTTTACCTAGTGGCTGTGATAGCTCCCTATAGAGCTCTAAAGTACAACAGAATCAGTGTAACTCTGATTTAGTTTGCACTACTAGGTAACAATGCTATCTTGAGTGCTTGTTTCCATCCATTTTTGAGAAATATACTTGAAACTATTTCAACAACTTCATATTATAGTATGTTGGATATTCCATCTTTACCATTATACAGTCTATGTGCTTTTATTAGCTACTTCCTCCCAGTAAGAATTAAACGTTACATGCAAGAGTTCAGAATGAATGTTTTGAATAATAAGATAAATGAAGGTAGACTTATGGATGTTTCTATACTTTTTGTCGATGAGAGGAGTAATTGCCATTATTAATATACATTTTGTTTTAACAATTTCCAAGTACCGTTTAGTTTTAAAATATGCATAAAATACACTATGTATACTAACTTATTTATTGCGTTGATTGTATTTGTGTCTCTATGAAACCAGTTTGCATACTTGTTATATTTGTGTGTTTTAAACTTCACATTATGTGTTTGCTTCATAATGAATATATGGTCATACTCAGAAGAAAATAACAAAATTAGCCACATGCATAATGAGCAGTGCCTCTGCTTGCTGCTTACTTTCAATCATATTGGCTATTTTAGCTGTTTTTCACTATGAATTCACTAGTTCATAAAGTGTGGGTTAAAATGATATTGGTAGCAATAAGTGCTTGTATAGCTTTACTCACGCAAGAAGTCGACCTCAACAAGCTCTGTGAGTACATTAACCATATACTGTACACATTCCACACACTGAAAGAGTTTGGTCAGACTAGTTTAGAAATTAGTCTGTAAAATATCTCTCACTTATTCACCTTTTTACGGCTCAGTCATTCTCTGATGTAACTATTGCAATATTTCTCCGTTTATACTGTAGGTCTCCTCTGTTCAGGTACTCCCAAGTGCTGAGAAAAACATTCTATGAGAATTTTCTCTATCAGTTTTTCCAAACTTACAGAGTTTTCATTTCATGAGAATGTACTAGTGTAGTGAACTAAGCTAGAGTCAAATATATCCCAGGTATGAAAATAATCGAGACACGTGTACACAACACAAATGAACACGCAACAGACACAAGTTGCTAGGGGAGCACACATTATAAAACATACAACAGTCTTGAGGTCAGCATTGGGATTTGAGATATACAGCCAATAATCTTACAATAACTTAAACCCATGTGGGGGAAGGTGTAGTCCAACTGCTCTATTATATCTTCCTCACTATCTATGAGTTCAGGACCTGCTACCCAATCTAGCCTTCTTCCTCGGATAACTGCCACCTCGGATAACTGCCACCAGTTCTTCAAAACAAACTTCCTCTACTTTGATGGCCCTTAGCCCCAAGGTTACTGACCAAGTAAAGCTTAATTAAAGTTACACCAAAGGGCATGGTCTAGCCTGTAGCTACTAAGACTAAAAAGAACTAGAGCCTAAGAGTGCAAACCCTCAGCGTTAGTTAAAATAAAAAATGCACTAATTTGCAAAAAAAAAAAAAAAAAAAAAAGTCACTCTTAGAACCAGCTCTTATACACACCTGGGACTGATCCATACTTTTTAAAGCTGCTTTACAAGCTTGGCTCAGCAATACGATTTTTAAACACTTAGGGCACATTTTTGGGAGTGCAGGCATACTTACAGTTGATGAAAGAAGCGCACCTCCAGCAGCAGAGACTTCTCAACACCAGACAAAAGAAGTTAAGCACTGGAACTATAGAACGCAAGCAAAAAATCTGAACCGGGTGCGGTAAAATTTGTATGCTCACGTGAGCGCGCATGATTCTAAAATGGCAGGTCAACAATTGAATGGACGAGGCCATATGGCAACACTCACTGTAGTGTTCCTTTTCTCTCGTTTTCTAAAAAAAAACTAAGCCAAAATTTACAAAAAGTGACAAATTAAATGACTTAAATCGTCATTTAGTTGGATTTCCTCTTCTCTCAAGGTATAAAATCTGCCATCTTCGAGATCCGCTGTTGACAGAGTGAATGAATGAATGAATGGCAACCAGACAACTATAACCCTATCGCGGATATGCGCTGAGGGTTAACGACAAACAAGACTGCTATAACCATCTTGCACATGCGCCCTGAAGGTTTTACTTTGTTTTTTGTTTTTTATTTGCTGATAGTAGGTGTGATCAACTAGCTACTAGAGCTATTATTAAAGCAAACCTTAAAGACAAAGACAAAAACAAAGCAGGGAATGCTAGAAATAAAATAGTGTCAAAAAGAATGAGAATTAGAGATTAGAATAATGTTTTTTTGTAGCAGTTTGAAATTTCTACATATTTGAGGTTGTTGATACAATATGTTCAGAGGTGGAATTCCATTTGTCCACTACATCGATTGTAAACGAAGATCTGTGGTGCGAGGTATGCTCAAAAAGACAAAGAAGAGGGAACCAGTTCTTGTAGGACTTGGTTGGTTTCTGACTTTTCGTAAAGGTGGAGATCTTCTGAATAGTCCCTCTGTTGTGGAGTAGAGGCCAACTCAGTTCCGCCTTTAGGGATTTGGGGTCGGTATCCCGGGACCAACTACTGGTGGCGACTCTGGCAGCAAAGTTCTGGACCCGCTCAAGGGAGGTATGGTGCACATTGTTGGGAGGATCCCAGATAGAGGAGGCATAATCAAGCTGTGGCCTGACAAGGACCTTGTACAGATGGCTGAGGGTAGTGGAGTCTGCATTGCCGAACAGGCGATATAATAGTCCAATATATCTTCTAGCACTGGAGCTGATGTTGCTAATGTGAGTTCTACAAGTGATGTCCTGGGAGATAGTGACTCCCAAGAGCTTGAAGTTAGGTACTGGTTCTATTCTCTTTGCACCTATGCAGATCTGAGCTGGAGGGGAAGAGCTCTTACAAGACACCAGCATGCATTTCACTTTGTCATTGTTCAGTGTTAGACCCTGTTGCAGCCAATTTGGTAGGTCTGAGTTAACCTCGGTAACATCATTTTCTTTCACCACAGTTTTAGAATAGGTGACATTGTCTGCGAAGCCTGTTAGAAGGGAGCCTGGCGGTAGGGGTAGGTAGAATATGCCATTAAATGTTAGAATAAAAAGTAATGGGTCCAGGACAGATCCCTGGGGGACTCCAGAGGAGATGGAAGTTCATCAACAGGAGTAGGAGGGACAGCGACATGAAACTGGTCTTGGGTGACATTCCAGTGAATCCCAAGAGCCTTAGAAGACGTCAAGGGATCAGAGATGTGAAGGTCAGCTGACTCTCGAAGTTGTTCCGGAATAGTCTCAAGGAGAGGTTGGGAGTTGCTCCACCACTTCCGGAGGGTCATCCCGGCTGAGGCAAGCAGGTCGCACAGTTGTCGGCGTAGTTGATCTGCCTCTGAGACGGTGTTTGCTCCTGTAAGGCAATCATCAACATAAAAACAAGATCTTATGGCATTGGCAGCTAATGGATAATTATCTTCATTGAGTTCAGCAATTTGGAGTAAATCTTGCGTGGCTAAGTATGGGGATGACTTCACTCCAAACGTGAGCCTCTTCATACGATGATCAACAATGTTTCCTTCCTCATCTCTCAGGAGAAAACGATGTAAATCTCTGTCGGATTCATCAAGCAGAATTTCCCGGAACATTTTGCTGATGTCCGCAGAGACAGCAATGGGGTGGAGACGAAATCGAGTTAGGATGGTAGTGAGGAGTGGATACATATTGGGACCTGGTAGGAGGAGATCATTAAGAGATGCCCCACTAGACGACTTGGCAGAGGCGTCGAAAACTGCCCGCAGTTTGGTGGTGGTGGATGAGTCCTTGGAGACGCCGTGAACTGGAAGGTAGAAAGTGGATGCTGGATCCCGATCGCTCTCAGAATCTGGCACTTTCTCTGCATGATCGAGAGCAGGGTACTCTCGGAGAACAGCATTGAATTCCTGGAGTCTTCCTTTATTCTTGAGAGATTTCTCATTCTGCAGGAATCGGCGATGTGCTGACTGTCGAGAAGAGCCCAGTGCTGGAGTTCTCTGGCAACGAGGTAACTTAACAGAAAATCTCCCATCAGATAAGATCCTGTAAGTATCTTTAAATTGAGAAACTGCATCTTGTTCATCAGTAGATAGGTGACGAGTTTGGGTGTCTGAGTCTGATCCATGAACCAGAGACGCTGGAGCAATGAATCCAAGGAATCTTCCTTGCTCTGTGCTCGAAGAATAGAGGTCGTAAGGGAGGAGTCAGGTATAGCTCCTCCTAGTGTCCAGCCAAACAGTGTAGGATTCGCCATGGTAGCCTGATCATCTGATAATGAAGGGTGACCTCGAGCACAGCGACCGCAGTCTGCAATTCCAAGAAGCAAGTCGATTTCACCCCCAAGAGCAGGATCTGCGATGGGTTGTTTGCCATTAATACAGGGTAGGTTGAGGAGTTCAGGCGGGTTTCTCGGAGGTCGTATAGATTGGAGTAGTGGCACTACATGACATTTCACTCTCACTTTGTTGTCGGCATCTGTGGAGTGCAAAGAGGCAAGGTCAACAAAAACATGGTATTTACTTACAGCTCCTCCCGTGACTCCTGCTATCTGAAGACGCTGGGGATATCTCTTCAACTTGAGACTGGAGGCCAAACGTTCAGACATCAAGGAGATAGAGGCTCCACTATCCAGCAGAGCTCTGGCCTTCTGTCGGTAGTCACCATTGCTGGCCAGGGTGAGAGCAGTTGAAAGGAGGGCTGATGGAAGAGTAGACACGTGTTGTACAGCAGTTTCTTCATCGGTGGTGATGACGCTGGCATTTGCATCAGGTGGGGTGGGTGAAGACGGTTCTTTATGGAGCAGTGTATGATGCTTGGCACCACAAGTTCGGCAGGTGTAGGTTGATTGGCAGTCTTTGAGGGCATGCTTGTGGCTTAAACAATTGAAGCAGTGTTTTGCATCCTTGACAGCCTTTTGCCTCTTGTCCTGGTTCCACTCAAGGAAGGTTGGGCATTTGGAGATGGCATGACCTTCCTGTGAGCAAACTGGACATTTAAAGGAAGCTGGAGCAGCTTTTAGTACATGATGTAAAGGTTTGGATGGAGGTTGAGATGATTGTGTTTTCTTGGATTGGTTGGAGTGGAAAGATCTGATAGATGGGTCGTCGTCAAGGCTGAATTCTCTTTTCTTGAAGAAGTCAAAAATTTCTCTAATTATTGGTAGATTGGTCGAGTCTGCAGTGTGAGTTGACCATTCATGCTTCATTCTCTTGTCAAATCTTTCAGTTATAACAGCTGCAAGAAATTGTTCTAAGGTGTTTCCATTGCAACGTTCGAGGCCTCGAAGATGGGTCTCTAATGTCTCCCTCATTCGGCGAAGACCACGGCGATCGTAAGAGTAATGATCGTAGGCAAGAATGACTTTGATGTGATGTGGATACACCAAGCGAGGACGACCATAGGCATCTTCCAGGGATTGAAGAGCAGTCTTATAGCCATCCTTGCCGGAGGAGTAGAATTGCACAATCTTTTGAGCTTCTTCTGTGGTCATAGCTTTGAGCAGGTGGCAACATCGTTCAGCATCGATAAGGCCTGCGCCATGCTTGTCAATGGCAGCAGTGAAAAGGTTCTTGAAGTCGGCCCAATCTACTGGCTTGCCTGAAAACTTAGATAAATCAAGGGTGAGTTTGGAAGAGTTGAAAATGACTGACTTGATCTCAGTGTCCGAAGATGAAGATTTGGTAAATGTGGTTGAAGGAGCCTCTTGTTCGCTGGCAATTCGTTCCTGAATTTCTTTGGTTACAGAGGTAAGTTGACTCCGAAGACGTTCAATTTCCGGATCCGAAGCGAAACAACGAGTGTTTTTCCTGAAGTCTGATGTTTGTTCCTTTAACTTTGCAAGCTCAGCAGTGTAGATAGGTTTGGTGATATCATCCACGTGCGATAAGGTAGCTAGTGAATCAAGAACAACCATGCCTACATCATAGAGATTGATTTTCTCTTGCAGAACTTCCAGAATTTCCACTATTCTGTGGTTTTCCTCCCGAACTAGCTCACCATGGGACATTTCATCCTCAATATTAGCAGATTCAGTGCCTCTGATGAGGTCTTCATACTGTTCCTGGAGAGCATCGAAGAGATTGGATGAGCGAGTAGCATCCTTTAGTTTTTTATCAACATCACTTGGTCGTATTTCAGCATAGGGTGTATCCCGTAGAGTACGAACTTGAGACTCAAGCTTGGTGAGCTGGCCTTTGCGACTTGATCGCTTGTCTCGGACTTTGGCTGGGTCAGTTAAGGATTTGATGAGCTTTAGTTCTTCCTCCAAGGTGGGCATGGTCAGATAGGTGTTTGATGAGGAACTTAACTGTTTTGGTGGGATCACTTAAGTAGAGGTAAGGTAGAGCCAGGCGCGGTCGATACTCAAACTAGAGATCCGGCTCGAAGGACCATATGTTCGTGCGGGCGTGACTCCGCACTACTGACGGTGGGTATGGTAAGGTGATGGTAACTCGAAGGACCAGATGCCAGGTGCGGCAGTCAGTTGAAAGATTGGCAGAAGCTCGCGCGGCAACAGCTTTAGATACAGTTTGGAACATAATTTAGGGAAAGGGATGATTACATTAAGTAGAGGTGAGGTGACACAAAACTGAGTTGGGTAAGAAAGGGAGGAGTTTGAAAACAGAACAAAGATAATGTGGTAAGGGTCTGTACTTAGGTAAGGGGAACAAATGGTAGGTAATATGAGAAGAGCTATTAGACAAGTTAATTACTAGTGGAGTTCAAAGTTTAGTTTTCGATCTTCTTGCCTTGATCCTGGCACTCTTGCGGCGAGGGTGTATCTCACGCTGCAGAGCTGGGGTTGATGGATCACTATTGGATGGCAATAGTGGTTGCTGTGCTATAGTCTGGTCTGACCCAGACAGCAACAACTAGAAAAATTCTATACATTGGTGTCAGAAATAAGTACTGTGCTGCATGTGCGAGAAACATTCCTCTTAACAAGCACAAGTGTTACAGGAACTGGAATGAGTCTTCTTCCCAGATAGAAACTGACATCATCTTGGAAGGGTTCCTTGAGGCAGAGCGCGTGCATGGAGTTCGTTATACCAAAGTTATTGGCGATAGTGACAGCTCTGTGTACTCAACTCTCCTTGAGTGTGTTCCTGGCTGGGGCCGTGCCATTGAGAAGCTTGAATGTGCCAATCACACCTGTAAATGCTGCAGAGGGGCACTTGAAAGGCTCGTCCAGGACAACCCTTCATACAAGGGTAATGGAGGTCTCACTCAAAAGATGAGGAAGAGATTGGTAACAGCAGCACGTTGTGCTATACGAATGCGAAGCAAGGAGCAGGATCGCATAAAGGCGCTCTCTTCTCTGAAGCGTGATCTTCAAAATGGACCATACCATTGCTTTGGATTCCATCACAACTGTAGTAAAGACTTTTGCACCACCGCACAGAAGCGAGCCAATTTAGTATCTCCATCTCCAGTTCCTCCATTTCCATCTCCATCAGCTCCATCTCCATCTCCATCAGCTCCATTTCCAGCTCCATCTCATCAGCTCCATTTCCAGCTCCATCTCATCAGCTCCATTTCCAGCTCCATCTCATCAGCTCCATTTCCAGCTCCATCTCATCAGCTCCATTTCCAGCTCCATCTCCAGCTCCATCAGCTCCATTTCCAGCTCCACCAGCTCTATCTCCAGCTCCACCAGCTCTATCTCCAGCTCCACCAGCTCTATCTTTAATTTCACTAGCTCCATCTCCAGCTCCATCAGCTCCATTTCCAGCTCCACCAGCTCTATCTCCAGCTCCACCAGCTCTATCTCCAGCTCCACCAGCTCTATCTCCAGCTCCACCAGCTCTATCTCCAGCTCCACCAGCTCTATCTCCAGCTCCACCAGCTCTATCTCCAGCTCCACCAGCTCTGTCTCCAGCTCCACCAGCTCTGTCTCCAGCTCCACCAGCTCTATCTCCAGCTCCACCAGCTCTATCTCCAGCTCCACCAGCTCTATCTCCAGCTCCACCAGCTCTATCTCCAGCTCCACCAGCTCTATCTCCAGCTCCACCAGCTCTATCTCCAGCTCCACCAGCTCTATCTCCAGCTCCACCAGCTCTATCTCCAGCTCCACCAGCTCTATCTCCAGCTCCACCAGCTCTATCTCCAGCTCCATCAGCTCTATCTCCAGCTCCACCAGCTCTATCTTTAATTTCACTAGCTCCATCGTTAGCTCGACCAGCTCCATTGTTAGCTTCGCCATCTCAAGTTCCACCATTTTCATTTTCAGCTCTATCATCTCCATCTTCTTTGTCAGCCGAACCAATTTCATCTTCATCATCTTCTGCTCTGACCTTACCAGCGGTTGACCTCATTCAGTCATCATCTTCTGTCATCAATGACCAAGATAATAGGGGCATAGAATATGACATTGATGGCAATTTCACAGGTTAGTTTGAATGGTATTTTCTCAATGGTAGTAGTGTGTTGTAGGTAGGTATTAATTTACTGGTGTTGCAGGTATTTAAAATATAATCCCCTCCCCCTTCCATTCCCAAATATTAATATGAATGTAAAGAAGGTATATTGTGCAAAATTATTGATTTCCATTTTAAGAACAGTCATTCCTCCCTGCTCCCCAAATAAAATTATTTCCCCTCAAATATCATCCTTCCCCAATATGTAATGCCCAAACCTCTTTAATCCTGGTACAACTTACCTGCTTACTACTAAGTATTGTAGCTAAATATCTTTAGAATATAGCAAAAATGTGTAAATTGCAATCAAAAATGTGCAAATTGCAATTGAAGAAGTATGTAATTAAGTCCTCGTATCAGTCTGTTCTATACTTTATAGATGTAAAGAAATACCATACAAGGTTTTTGAGCCACAAATGGTGTGCAGTTATCTTATTTTCTTTTAACAAATTTTCTCTAATACCTTAGATAGGTCAAAAATGTTTTATGAATTTTTCAACTTTGCTAAATTAATATTTGGTGAAGCAAAATCACACATATTTTTAGTGTGATGATGATTATGGTAATGATAGTAATTAATAATAGTAATGATAACAACAACAACAACATAATTTTTACAGACATTGCTACCACTCAAACAGAACTGTGGTCAGAAGCACTTGCAGAAGATCCTACCACTGAAGCAGATGCAAGACAGGGTGAACTGGTGCCGACTAACATCGATCCCAGACTTCTACACGACATCCAAGTAACACTTGCCAGGCTGATTGGCAAGGCAAGTAAACTGATTGGTAATGTTACAACTAATCTGGCAGAGTGTTGGATGCACGTATGAACGAAATTTGATGGGGGGAAAGTGATTAACAGATCCCAGAGTGGCTCATGGGAGCACAGATGTATGGGGGCTGGACTGCAGCAGAACTTGGGCAAATCATGGGGTCCACAGACATGGAAGCAAATGACCACCTCATCTCCCAACAAAGTTTTCACCAATGCTGTAGAAATTTCTATTAGGAAGCTGGACAAAGACAACAAGAGAAAGGCTAAAGATCAAGTAAAGAGTAGAAGAAGAAAGAGCAAGTACGTGAAACTTCAGGACACTCCTGCAGCACGGAAAGCATATAATCGATACGATGGAAGCATAGCAGCACCAGAGGAGTACATAGAAGACATCCCTCAAGAGAATCTAGACAGATTGATGTCTAGTTTTTACCAAAACGAAGTTATGATTTCTAAGGAACAAGCAAAATATATTGAACAGCAAACCAGGAACCAGGCAGATAGCAGTGAGTGGAAAAGTGAAAGAAAAAAAGAGAATTACAGCATCAAAGGTCGGTGGTATATGTAAAATGAGGGGGAAAACTAAAAGAAGTAAAAAAGTAAAAGAACTATTGTACAGCTCTTTTCAAGCCAATGAAGCCACACGATTTGGAACAGACATGGAAGCTACAGCTAAAGAACAATATATAACTTACCAACACAATAATAATCATCCTGACTTGTCCGTCCAAAACTGTGGACTTTTGTGTCTGACAACAACAATTGGCTCGGAGCATCTCCAGATGGCATTGTGCAAGACCCCAGTGATCCAGACCAACCATCTGGACTTCTTGAAATAAAGAACCCCCTGTCTATAAGAACTAAGTTTTTGAAGGATGCCTGCTCTAGTTCTACTTTTTGCTTGGAAATAAAAAATAATAAACTTCAACTAAAACACCGACACGATTTTTATTACCAAGTACAATGCCAACTGTATTACGCCGACAAGAACTGGTGCGATTTTGTACTACGAACTGACAAAGAACTCCATACTGAACGAATTTATAGGGACAGAGGTGGGGTACTCAGCTAGCCAAACTCAGAAAATTTTACTTCAGTGCCCTCCTCCCTGAATTGGCAGTCCCTCGCTATAGATGTGGAGGTATTCGTGAACCTAATTAATAATATATATTATCATCAATATACTTTCTTTCTTTCATAATAATGTTACAATACTGTGTATGTGTTTCTTTTTTTTTAATATAATTAAATACTGTAGTAAGGGGAATGCAAATGGATGCTTCTGAACTTGGTGACTATGGAGCCTCAGATTCCATATGTGGTGTCATCAACCACACAGGTGACCTCAACAACTTGAGAAACCACATGTGGGCGTACATCACAAGTAATTTTAACTTAGCTTAGCTAATGCAGCCTTTTCTGTGGGTGTTTCGCACTTCACAGAATGTGACAACACTCTAAGTCCCCAAAGACAAGTTCTTGTTCTTTTGTCATAACTATAAATAGTTCATAGCGGGTATAACAGATGTGCAATTGACTTTGAGACAGCTTTTTTACAAACAACACAGAACAAACTGGACACTTTCAATATGAATCGAATGACACTTGGATCTTAAAAGAGCTTTCTAATGCTACTATTTCTTGTTCTGATAGCTGTCTTCTCAGTATATGCTACTGAATTTAAGCATTCTGATGAAGACTGTCCCTTGTGGTATCATCCAGTTGGTGAAGATGGCCCATGTGTCTGTGGAGAGACACTTGACAAAATAGTGGATTGCCAGCCTACAGACAACTACTCCATCTACCTTAAAAACTGCTACTGCTTGACTCTAGATCCCTCTGGACGTGAGCCAGTGGTAGGTCCCTGTATTTATACGTGTGCTCTTAGCTGGAAACATAATATCAGTTATGTACTAAAGACCAGAATAGTTTCCAAGTCGAAGCTACAGATAGATAATGAAACTTGCAGCAGGTTTAATCGCCAGGGAGTTATGTGTTCACAGTGCAGACCTGGCTATGGACTGCCAATTTACTCCTACAACCTATCATGTGTGCCTTGTATAAGTAGTTGGCAAAACTTTGCGAAGTATATCGCTATAGTGTACATCCCATTAACTGTATTTGTGATTTTGGTGATAGCATTCAGGCTTTCTGTTAACTCTGGATTAATGGTAGTGTATGTCACTCTGAGCCAATATTGATGATCAGCAGGAATGTGGCAAAATTATATCTTAGTTTTGACAATGATATCTTATACAAAATAACATTTACATTATATTCCATTTGGAATTTGGAATTGTTTTATGCATTTCTACCTGATTTGTGTCTTCACCCTAATGTATCAGCTCTACAAGTACTAGCCCTTGACTATGTACTTGCTGTATACCCCATGCTTCTGGTCATACTAACTTATCTTGTTGTTTTCTTGCATGGCAGAAGCAGATTGGTGGTCTGTCTGTGCAAACCTTTTTATATTTTCTTTCATCGTTTCAGAAAAGAGTGGGATATTGGAAACTCGTTAGTGGAATCGTTTGCCACACTAATACTACTGTCTTATGTGAAAGTCATGTACATTACAGCAAACATTGTCTCTGTAACTTCTTTCTATTATATGAATGGAACTGAAAGTCCTCTATTGGTCTATGCGGACCCCAATGTGCAGTATTTTAGTCGACATCATATACCCTTTCTGGTACTAGCTGGAGTGATGTCGGTGACTTTCAATGTCTTTCCTGTCATTTTACTTTGCCTGTATCCTTGCTTCTGCTGCCAGAAATTACTTGATTGTCTCAGGATTCGTCTCCGAGTTCTGCACATTCTGATGGATGCCTTTGGAGGTAGCTACAGGCTCAAGCCTCGCTGCTTACAATCATTCACAGTCCTGTACATCCTTGCTAACTTGACTAAAATATACTTGTACTTCTTTCTTGAGATTAGTTTGTTTACCTCTGGAATGAACTATGTTTTGCTTGTTCTGATTTACCTAGTGGCTGTGATAGCTCCCTATAAAACTCTAAAGTACAACAGAATCAGTGTAACTCTGATTTGGTTTGCACTACTAGGTAACAATGCTGTAAACAGCAACTTGGAGAGCTTGTTTCTGCCCAGTTTTAAAAAGATTCCTTGGAATCATTTTAACAACGTCATTACAGTTGTTGGATATTCCATCATACCATTATACGGTCTATGTGTTTTTATTAGCTACCTCCTCCCAGTAAGAATTAAACATTTTGTGAAAGAGTTTATAAGAATAAAAATTTTGAATAATAGGAGAAATGAAAGCAGACTTATGGATGTTTCTATACTTTATAGTCGACGAGAGGAGTAGTATACTTCTATTTTACCAATTTCCCGGTACTTTTTATTTAACACTTCTCATTTGCATGAAATACTTCATAATTGTTTTATTGTCACCATAGTATTTTTGTGTGTGTCAAACTCTTCTGTATATAGTTGTATATAGTTGTTGTTTTGTTAAATAGTAATGTTTTGAAAACTAAATTGAAGGGTTTTTTTGGGATAGTGGGCGAGGTTATATTGAAAGTGCTAATTAATACTTACGACTTTACATCTCTTTTCCAGAATCCTGGACATTATGTCATCCACCATGATAGTGACCATCGTTGACGCTCTTGCCTTCCAGAGAGGAGTGATCAACAGTAAGTCGCCACCGATTACCTCCTCCCTTCTTGGGGATCACTCCAAAGGGACTGCAGTGGACGCCACCCCTGTCTTCCCTGTCCCTCAGGCCAACCTGCTCCAGATGAGCTGCCTGGACTTCGTTGGCAATGTAGGTCTCCACGACCTTTGGGTGCTCCCCTGCTGACACCATGTTCCTCCTACATGATCTCAGCTGGGCCCTACTCCCTTGAAATCCAATTCTGAACCCCCGCTGAATTCCCCTGACTATGTAGTCTGCAAACCACCTGTCGGGGTGGCCTGACAGTTCCTCTTGCCACACGTGCACCTTTAGGGGTGTCTGAATGCCCCCGCTCAAGCACCAGGTTGAGCTGGCCACTACTCCCTGTCCTTAGTCCAGGGCCCTCAGCTGATCCCGGTATCGGTACAGGCCTGCAGCCAAATATAGCCCAACTAATTTACCCTACTCACTACATACTCCCACCCGCCTACACAAATTATCTCCCTTAACCCAACTCCTCTCAAGCTTTAGAACTCCCCCTGAACACCCCTTACCAGCCCCCTCAATCAACGATTGACACAACACAACATGACACATTCTCAGTTTAATGTTAGTTCACTATAACTGTCTCTGTGGTTGGCTCATGGCTTCCACTCTGGCCCTAGGCACTTGGACCACCAGTCCTGTCAGCACCTTGACACTGGGTGGCCTCCTCCACACGTGCTTCACACGTGTCGATATGGGCAATCTGGTGCCCTCCGGCTGTCACCATTAAATCGATTATGCTTGTGGCAGATCTGGGATGACCTGCCCAGCACCTTACTTGCCTGACCGCCTGGGGATGGTCCTGGTACCACCTGGTGTTTCCTGGGGTTGCTCTGCATTGGGCAGTTCTTGCGTGAGTGGTTGACCGAGTGGCAGAGCATGCACCAACTCTCTCCCTCCTCCATCCTACCTGTAAACACTCTAGTGTAGAGGCACGCATCAACTTCATTCCACTGGCTTGACCGGTCCCCTGCTCTGGTCTGGCAAAACTCCTGGTCATTGAGGACCCATGAGGGTTACCGGAAGGATTTGCTACACTTTGTGATAGGAACACATACGCCAAAAACTCCTGGGCCCAACCTTGTTTCTTTTTTTTTCAGCACCACTGACATCCACAAGAGGTAGCACTGCATTTATACCCCAATGTCTTGAAATTACTTTCTGGATCTGGCCAAGTCCTCTGCCCGAATCACCACCAGATCCCCTTCCAAGTGAGGGGGAGTTGGTCTGGCAGACCCTGAAGCGGGTGGCAGTAACGCAAAATCCACAAACTTCCCCCTTCTAATTTTTTTCCGCCACACGTCTGGGTATGGCTGGCATGTTCTTGCCCGTAGGCTCCCAATCACTGGCACTGTCTCGAGGCGACTTCCTGGCAGCCTCCGGCACTGCCCCCATACTCCCATGAGATCTTCCTCGGGCAAGTTCTGTGACAGTTTGGAGAAGTGTATGCTCTACAGACTGATCTGACTGATCCAGTACTGCCAGGCCTTCAATACCTGTGGCACATACACAAAGTAACCTACTCACCACAGGACATGCCAACAGTACCCCTACTAGTTTTTCTAAGTCTTGCCTGCATAAGCACCTCAGCCAGCTGACTGAACTACCCCTTTACCACAATTTACCGGGAGTGCCTGAGCCTTCCAATCCTTGTTCTGGAGGCCCCTACAGCCCTCCCCAAACTTAGTTCCTGGTTCGGTGGACGTCTTTCCCAAAGCTGAGCTCCAGACCCTCTTGCAGGCCCTACAGTTCATGTGGTCCCACTTTTACAGATTTCTAGGAGCCCATGTCAGGCCACCCAGCCTCGAATCTCTGTTCAAAGCTACCTTGTGCTACCTCAACCCGAGTCTTACAGATAGCACATACAGGGTCATGAGACCAATCCTGGACAGTCCCTACTGGAACTGGGAGCCAATTCTGGCTAACCCACAGTAGGTCTCAGGTCAACTTTAGGCTCTGGCTAGCTCACATTGAGTCTCGGCAGCTAATACATACTGGGCCTCCGGGCCCACTCTGGCTTAGGTCTCGGGGCCCACCCTGGCTTACCCACCCTGAGTCTCGGGGCCATCCCCGGCTAACCCTTATCGGGTCTCGGAGCCGACCAAGACTATCCCTTACCAGGTCTCGAAGCCATTACTGGCTTACCCATATTGAGTCTCGGAGCCAACACTGGCTTACCCGAACTGGGTCTCAAAGCCGTGTACTTTGCCCAACCACCAGACCATTCTGTGGCCCATGTCCTTGTGCTGACCGATGATCCCTTCTCACCATTGCCTGTGTGTCACACCCACTCCTGGTTGGATGGTAAATGCCTACTGGTGAGTTGGGATTAGCCTGGATTGAGACGGTCTCACAAACCAAATTGTTATTGCCTATGCAAATCTTTTTATATTTTCTTTCATCGTTTCAGAAAAGAGTGGGATATTAGAAACTCGTTAGTGGAATCGTTTGCCACACTAAAACTCCTGTCTTATGTGAAAGTCATGTACATTACAGCAAACATTGTCTCTGTAACTTCTTTCTATTATATGAATGGAACTGAAAGTCCTCTATTGGTCTATGCGGACCCCAATGTGCAGTATTTTAGTCAGCATCATATACCCATTCTGGTACTAGCTGGAGTGAAGTCGGTGACTTTCAATGTCTTTCCTGTCATTTTACTTTGTCTGTATCCTTGCTTCTGCTGCCAGAAATTACTTGATTGTCTCAGGATTTATCTCCGAGTTCTGCACATTCTGATGGATGCCTTTGGAGGTAGCTACAGGCTCAAGCCTCGCTGCTTACAATCATTCACAGTCCTGTACATCCTTGCTAACTTGACTAAAATATACTTGTACTTCTTTCTTGAGTTTAGTTTGTTTAACTCTGGAATGAACTATGTTTTGCTTGTTCTGCTTTACCTAGTGGCTGTGATAGCTCCCTATAGAGCTCTAAAGTACAACAGAATCAGTGTAACTTGGTTTTTACGACTTTCTGAAGATTTCATGGCATTCTCTGGCTTTAGTATTAACCTTGTCTTGGTAGAAAAAATAGCCACAAGAGCATTTCGACTTTCCGACATACACGTTACACAAACACTTAGGGCACATTTTTAGGAGAGCAGGCATACCTACAGTTGATGAAAGAAGCGCACCTCCAGCAGCAGAGACTTCCCAACTCCAGACAAAAGAAGTTAAACACTGGAACTACAGAATGCAAGCAACAAATCTGAAATGGGTGCGGTAAAATTTGTATGTTCACGTGAGCGCGCATGATTCTAAAGCTAAACGATTGAATGGGCGTGGCCATATGGCAGTACTCACTGTAGTGTTCCTTTTCTCTTTTTCTCAAAAAAAAAAACTAGCCAAAATTAAAAAAAAAAGGCAAATTAAAGGGACTTAAATCATCATCTAGTCGGATTTCTTCTTCTCTCAAGGCATAAAACTCCACCATCTTCGAGATTCGCTGTTGACAGAGTGAAGGAATGAATGAATGACAAACGGACAACTATAACCCTATCGTGCATGCGCGCTGAGGGTTTATTTTGTTTTGTTTTTTAATTTGCGTATAGCAAGTGTGATCAACTAACCTTAAAGACAAAAACAAAAACAAAGCAGGGAATGCTAGAAATAAAAAAATGTAAAAAAAAATGAGAATTAGAGATTGAAATAATATTTTTTTGTAGCAGTTTAAAATTTCTATTTGATGTTGTTGATACAATATGTTCAGAGGTGGAATTCCATTTGTCTATTACATTGATTGTAAATGAAGATCTGTGATGTGAGGTGCACACAAAGGATAAAGGAGAGGGAACCAGTTCTTGTGGGACTTGGTTGGTTCTGATTTTTCGTAAAGGTGGAGGAAGGGATGATTGAGGTGCCACTGATAATCCTCCTGTAGAGGCAGATCTTCTGAATAGTCCTTCTGTTGTGGAATAGAGGCCAACCCAGTTCCGCCTTTGAGGATTTGGGGTCGGTATCCCGGGACCAACTACTGGTGGCGACTCTGGCTGCAAAGTTCTGGACCTGCTCAAGGGAGGTATGGTGCACCTTGTGGGGAGAATCCCAGATAGAGGAGGCATAATCAAGCTGTGGCCTGACAAGGACCTTGTACAGATGGCTGAAGGTAGTGGAGTCTGCATTGCCGAACAGGCAATATAACAGTCTAATATATCTTCTAGCGCTGGAGCAGATGTTGCTAATGTGAGTTCTCAAAGTGAGGTCCTTGGAGATAGTAACTCCCAAGAGATTGAAGTACTTGTTCTATCCTCTTTGCACCTATGCAGATCTGAGCTGGAGGGAAAGAGCTCTTACGAGATTCCAGCATGCATTTCACTTTGTCATTGTTCAGTGTTAGACCCTGTTCCTGCAGCCAATTTGAGATTGTTGCTAGGTCCAAGTTGATCTCAGTAAAATCATATTCTTTCACTGCAGTTTAGAATAGGTGACATCGTTTGCGAAGCCTGTTAGAAGGGAGCATGGCGATAGGGGTAGGTAGAATATGCCATTAAATGTTAGAATAAAAAGTAATGGGTCCAAGACAGATCCCTGGGGGACTCCAGAGGAGATCTGAGGAGGCACCATTGACAACAACAGACTGCTGCCGGTCAGAGAAGTAAGAGTGGAACCACGATAGTAAGGAGCCAGACACTCCAGCATCATTCAACGCCTCTATGATTTTGATGCGAGAGATTGTGTCAAAAATTTTTGGCAAGTCAAGGAAGACACACAGTGTGCTGCCTCCAGACTCCAAGAAAGAATGGCAAAACTGGGTGAATGAAAGCAGAGCCTCCTATGAGCTCTCTGGTCTGAAGCCAAATTGATGGTCTGAGAGAGCTCTCCTAGATGTGTGGTGCTTCATCAAGGTGTGGTGAATTAGCTTCTCCAGCAGCTTGTCAATAAGGGATATGTTAGCTATACAATATAGACACTCTATATAGTTATATTTTAAAAGATATTAATTGACGTGAACCTATAACTGATTGTTTATAAAAATCATTTGCATTGCAATACAATAAATGTGCTTGTACTTTTTGGTTCATTTGATCTAGAATAAACTTCAAAATTGTTCTTTTTTATAAGTCAAATTAACTAATTTAATGAACTTGAGGGTGTGGTTAAATGGGTGTGGTTATGTAGAAGTGGTTAAATGGGTGTGGTTATGGCCGCACCAATCCAATTTGGCTTCCTACACCCGGTTTGCCGTTGTTACAATCCTGTAGTTAAGTCCCAAATGGTGATGGGGCTATTTGATGAGATGCAACAGACCTCTAGTCATTTTTTGTTGTGTATTTGCTGAAGCTCAAGCAAAAGCACAAGTAATTTTAACTTACCTTATCTAATGCAGCCTTTTCTGTGGGTGTTTCGCACCTCACAGAGTGTGACAGCACTCTAAGTCCCCAAAGACAAGTACTTGTTCTTTTGTCATGACTATAAATAGTTCATAGAACAGATGTGCAATTGACTTTGAGACAGCTTTTTTACAAACAACACAGAACAAACTGGACACTTTCAATATGAATCGAATGACACTTGGATCTTAAAAGAGCTTTCTAATGCTACTATTTCTTGTTCTGATAGCTGTCTTCTCAGTATATGCTACTGAATTTAAGCATTCTGATGAAGACTGTCCCTTGTGGTATCATCCAGTTGGTGAAGATGGCCAATGTATCTGTGGAGAGACACTTGACAAAATAGTGGATTGCCAGCCTACAGACAACTACACCATCTACCTTAAAGACTGCTACTGCATGACTCTAGATCCCTCTGGATGTGAGCCAGTGGTAGGACCCTGTATTTATACGTGTGCTCTTGGCTTGAAACATAATATCAGTGATGTTGTGAAGACCAGAATTGAGTCCAAGTCGAAGCTACAGATAGATAATGAAACTTGCAGCAGGTTTAATCGCCAGGGAGTTATGTGTTCACAGTGCAGACCTGGCTATGGACTGCCAATTTACTCCTACAGCCTATCATGTGTGCCTTGTAGAAGTAGTTGGCAAAACTTTGCGAAGTATATCGCTATAGTGTACATCCCATTAACTGTATTTGTGATTTTGGTGATAGCATTCAGGCTTTCTGTTAACTCTGGATTAATGGTAGTGTATGTCACTCTGAGCCAATTGATGATCAGTAGGAACGTGGCAAAGCTATACCTTAGTATATACAATTATATGTTTTTCAAAATAACATTTACATTATATTCCATTTGGAATTTGGAATTGTTTTATGCATTTCTACCCGATTTGTGTCTTCATCCTAATTTATCTGCTCTACAAGTACTAGCCCTTGACTATGTACTTGCTGTATACCCCATGCTTCTGGTCATACTAACTTATCTTGTTGTTTTCTTGCATGGCAGAAGCAGATTGGTGGTCTGTCTGTGCAAACCTTTTTATATTTTCTTTCATCGTTTCAGAAAAGAGTGGGATATTGGAAACTCGTTAGTGGAATCGTTTGCCACACTAATACTCCTGTCTTATGTGAAAGTCATGTACATTACAGCTAACATTGTCTCTGTAACTTCTTTCTATTATATGAATGGAACTGAAAGTCCTCTATTGGTCTATGCGGACCCCAATGTGCGGTATTTTAGTCAACAACATATACCCTTTCTGGTACTAGCTGGAGTGATGTCGGTGACTTTCAATGTCTTTCCTGTCATTTTACTTTGCCTGTATCCTTGCTTCTGCTGCCAGAAATTACTTGATTGTCTCAGGATTCGTCTCCGAGTTCTGCACATTCTGATGGATGCCTTTGGAGGTAGCTACAGGCTCAAGCCTCGCTGCTTGCAATCATTCACAGTCCTGTACATCCTTGCTAACTTGACTAAAATATACTTGTACTTCTTTCTTGAGTTTAGTTTGTTTACCTCTGGAATGAACTATGTTTTGCTTGTTCTGCTTTACCTAGTGGCTGTGATAGCTCCCTATAAAACTCTAAAGTACAACAGAATCAGTGTAACTCTGATTTGGTTTGCACTTCTAGGTAACAATGCTATAAATAGCAACTTGGAGAGCTTGTTTCTATCCAGTTTTGAGAAATATTCTTGGAACTATTTCAACAACTTTATATTAAATGTTGGATATTCCATCTTACCATTATACGGTCTATGTGCTTTTATTAGCTTCCTCCTCCCAGTAAGAATTAAACATTGTGTGAAAGAGTTTATAAGAATAAAAGTTTTGAATTATAGGAGAAATGAAAGCAGACTTATGGATGTTTCTATACTTTATAGTCGACGAGAGGAGTAGTATACTTCTATTTTACCAATTTCCCAGTACTTTTTATTTAACACTTCTCATTTGCATGAAATACTTCATAATTGTTTTATTGTCACCATAGTATTTTTGTGTGCGTCAAACTCTTCTGTATATAGTTGTTGTTTGTTAAATATTATAGTAATGTTTTGAAAACAAATTGAAGGGTTTTTTGGGGGAAGTGGGCGAGGTTATATTGAAAGTGCTAATTAATACTTATGACTTTACATCTCTTAAGTGCAGCAGAATTTGTATGACTCTGATTGGTTTTGCTCCTCTACTATTGATAATGCCGTAAACAGAAATACTGAGAACCTCAGGAAAAAAAGCAATCAAGTCTTGGAAGCATTTTTTTGCTAATTCATCGTGCTTCTTGTTGGACAATCCATAGTATTACTAAATGGCTTGTGTGTGGGTTGGACATGTCACTGTACTGAGTTTATGTTTAGTTTAACAATTTTCCAAAATTATTTAGTGTTCATGAAATAAACTACTAGACCTGTTTAGATCCCGTTGCTATATTGTTACTAGGTGTACTAACTTGGTAAGTGTGCACTATTTTTTGCCTTTAGCCATTTCTGCGAAAATGCTGATAAACAAAGTTGCTAGTGGAAACTGGGCATGCGTAAACGGGATCTAAAATAGTTAGAGCATGCGGGCTTAGGTACTGGTGAATTTAGTGCACACAGCCCTCGGGCCTACGGCCCTTGGGCTTCAGTGCACTAAATCCACCAGTACCTAAGTGCTTATGCTCTAACTATTACATAGAAGTTAAAGTTTGAATAGCTTTATTGCAATAGTGTACTGCAATAATGGTTTTCAAAGGCACAAACTGTAAACAGAAAATAGTGAATTGTTCATGCTCATACTGGGTTTTTACTTTGATTCCAATGATGTTATATGTGGTTAAATGGCAGCCCTGTGATGATATGATGATTATATCTGGAATGGGAATATCAGTCATATTTGTCATGAATTGTCAAACACAGACGGAGGTCACACTGAAATGTCTGATTATAATTAACTGGTGTTGTGTATCTGAACTAATATATATTTATGCCTAGCCACACCAGCTTATTAAAAAGTATTGGTGATGATTACGATTCACATTGGGCTATGAGATAGTAAGAAAGTATTATTAGGGTAGCATTACCATAAATCAGTCTAGCAAGTACTCCACCACACAGTGGCACTTGATGTACTAATTTTAGCAAATTGGGAATGCAGTAGAATAAGGTATTTTTGTCGTCCTGTACCACTTCGTTCAGTTGCATCAGTCCGCTTATTTATCACACTAATTCAGTTAATGAAATGCACACATCATTGCTGCCACCTTTTCTCACTTGCTTTTTCTTGACTGTATTCATGATTACACACACACACATGCACACAATTGTCATCAAAGATGATGATGCTTTACCAACCCATCTCAGTTAATGAATTATTTGTTGTGCATACTCGCACCGTCATCATCATTATGACAAACAAGTGTTTTATATTATTATATAGATTCACTGTCAGGTCTCAAATAGTGTTTACTTCAGTACCATTACACACATTGGGTACATGGTAGTATATTTTTGGAAAGTAATCATGCTAGCTATATGTTGCCTTTAATAATTTTGATAAACAATTTCTTCCCGATTGTAGGATGATGGCAAGCCATGTCTCAGCCATGTTACATTCTTTGTGGAGGTGCTTGAGAACATGTACCAGTTTTTGGACCACTGTGGCCATCCTATTCTATTCCAAGAGCACTACAGTTCAGAGAGTGTGGCCACTAGAGCTGCTGGAGTTCTCTCAAGTCTTCTTCCTACTTCAAATGTGAGTTTTTATCGCCTCGCCAGTTTAATTATAAGGAATGTGTATATAGTCTAGGATGTGCTGCTCTAATAGTATGATGAGTGAGAGCTCTCTATTACTTTTCAAATAATTTTATGCTTTTTACTGGTAAATAGCAACCATTATAAATAAGCTAATGCTTTCTGTAACAAAAAAATTGTATCTTCTAAAAAACAAGATGTCTTGCAGCATTTTGAGTGAAAGTTTTTATATAGCAATCACTTCTGCCAGTGTTTTTGTTTGTTTGTTTTTATTTGAAAATTTGAAATAGCAATTTTTTTTATTTTTTTTTTACACACACCATACAGTTTGGAGGATGTTTTAGTATGGCAAATTTACATGTATAGTTAAGTTGAAGTCTAGAACATGGCACAAAGTATACACGCTGCTGTTATGCTATGACAATTCTTACTCCAGCCAATAGGTTTGTGGCACTACATGTCCTGTCTAGCCTTTAGCAGAAGCTATCTCATACTATGTTACCCTTTACCCACTAGTACCACAAATATGATGATACTTACCCACAGAGTTCTAGCTTAGATGATAAGGAACTCTTGCACTCCAGAAGTACTTTAAATTTTGGGGCAAGTGGTTGAAGCAAGGATGCTCTCCAGTCTAGCATGTATGTGTGTGCTTTTGTGTTCGATTTGTCACTTTTTTTCCGTAAATTTGTCTGAGCTTTAGTATTATACAAAATGAGCTCTCGCTTTACGTTTTCCCGAAATTTTTACTCCTCTGTGTGCAAATAAAGATGCTAAGCAACTTCATCGACTTGTGAATTCTTTACTTCACGTTGAAAAATAAAATAATACTTCTTTAAAAGAACGGGCAAATATTTGCATTAATTTCGATGACCAGTACTGTGTACTTTCTTGAATTCCTTTTGTTTGGCTAGCTTGCGTTGGGCACATCAAAGTTTGTGGGTGCGGGTGTGCTTAGTGTACAGAGCCTTTTCCCCAAAATTATTACATTGATGATTATATGTGTTTGTCGTGGAGCTTTGCGTACAGGCTGTACAGAGCCTTTTCCCCAAAATTATTACATTGATGATTATATGTGTTTGTCGTGGAGCTTTGCGTACAGGCACATACATATGTATGTAATGAAACTTCAATTGTAGTGAATATAGGTTTGGGAGAATGATGATGGGTTCGTATTGTTAGCATTACTATAATCCCTTACATTGTTAAGTTGAGGTGTGATTTGATGGACTTATACAGAATGGTGGAATTGGGGTCACCATGTGATTATGACTTTCTTTCTAATTCCATGCTATTTTTTCCCATTGCTGACGGAAGTCCTATTTTTGTAGGAGCAACAGCCGATAGAGCTCTCTGCCAAATTCCTGGGAGCTGTCACAGCACTTCAATGGGCACTAGGTCGGTGCTCCCCTTTTAATAAAGACAAACAACCTCTTCTTGTGCCCACACCCAATCCTCCTTGCATTACACGCAAGACATCCCATCTTCTCTCCGTCAACAATATCATTCAGCAGTTTCCCACGAACCTTACTTTAAGAAAGGAGCATCGCACATGGACTATAGTCCCCGATCCCAATCAATCCAATGACCACAGTGAGCCACCTCTGGCTCTGGAAGAGTGGGACTGGGGTCCATTGATGTCTCACTGTACACTATCTTATTGGGAGTGCATGCTATCTTGCTTGCAGTACCACACCCACTCAGGTGATCCATCACCGGCATTTGAAGGATCCAGTGGGTGTGAGACTGATGGGTGCCAAGACACAATCAGAATGATGACATGCTGCATTGGCACTTTGGACTCGGCATGTGGTCCTTGCGTAGGCACCCTTATTGAGGCTGTTGCCACCTTGGTTCCCAAGGTAAGAAGTATGCTAATAGTAATGATAGCTTGTAATTTAATTAGCTGACAATGAATCCCAATAATTGATCGGTTTGAAGTCAAGACGTAATAATGTTCTATCCTTTGTAGGAGAAAGCACACGACTTTATTTTATGCTTGTATATTACAAGAGCGAAATCACTGAGAGGAATTCTGCTTGTTTTGGTTATAAAGCCTTATAATTAGGAAGCACATAATATCATTAATAGATTATTGAGTAAAGATGATGAAAGTATTTATGTGTTTGATTTTGTAAGTACTTAATAACATGTAAATGCACACACACCCCCTCTCACCTCACCCCATGAATAAAAGCTATGGTATTGCTTATTCCGTATCTATCAATCATTCCCAACGTTCTTGTTCTGGCTTACTTTATCTTACAGGTGGTCCAATTAGATGGGGGGTTGGCATTGCTGTTGTCTGCCACACCTTCCTTGTGGCCTTATATTATAGAAATCAAGTCCCACCAGGCACCCTTCTGGAAGGCTCTACGGGCATATGTCGGTGTCGTTTTTCATGCAACACTCTTATTGGAACATTCAGATGATTCTGACGTTATGCAGATTCAAAAATCGGTAAGGGGTTATAGTGACAAAGACCTTTATTTTGGTTAGCAGCAAATTAATTGTTCATAGCGATTGATTAATATATATATTATAAGATTCTGTCATCGTGTCGTAATTTTATTATTATTATTATTATTATTATTATTATTATTACTATTATATTTATTATATTTATTATTTATTTATTTATTATTTATTTATTTATTTATTATTTATTTATTTATTTATTATTTATTTATTTATTTGTGAATATATATTTTTTATTTATTCATTTCCTAGTTAACACTAAGTCATAGTACATTAATTGTAAATTTGTACTGCAATTTATTAGACCTCAGTGTCGTTCTCATCAACTTAAAATACTGACACATTAATAGTCATTGGGTCTATAGCAACCACTGTTATTTATTTCATAATTATATAGCTAATCTATGAATGATAGGTAATTAGCTGCTATTGTGGACGGAGCGGACATATTTACAATCCATTTGTAGTTACTCTTTCTTCTCTAATGTACAGCAACACTCAAATTACATTTTGTAGTGCATGGAATTCCTGCAATCTGCTTCAGAAGGAAACAAAACAAATACACTTACACTATCTACTGATACTTAATTACAGAGCAGGAATATTCCTAGATGCTTCTGTCAATTAGATACATTCCACCCAATCTTGAAGTTTTATTCTATTACCCCAGCTATTGGCAGCTATACAGTCTAATTGCTATTTTTTTACAAAAGTCAATTTCTAGATGGGTTGGCGTGGTAGATGGTGCACATGCTATACACCGCCACTAGCTTGAACAGTTTTGTGCGCTACTTTCTAAGCCAGTTTTTTATAACTATGTTGCATTTGATTCATAGTAAATTCATGAAGGCTAAGAAATGGCTATCTAACTGTAGTTCTATATTTCTACCAAACTCACAAGGGCAGACAAATTTGTATCATGGTAAATGCATGTTATACTCTGAAGTAATGAAAACGATTGGCCACATACAGTTCTTGCTAACTGCGAAATACAATTTTTTCCAGTTATGGTGTGGACTACATATAATATCTATGTGCTCAATAGTGAATCTTTAGTTCTATTCTCTTGCTGTTAGCAATTAGAATTCGAAATGCACGCTTGTGAGCAGAACAGTGGCACAGTACAGGCATGGTGCACTGTAGAAATCTTTGCTAATTGTCTTTATTCTGCAGAGTATCAAGGATCTATTTGCATTGGGAGAGGCGAAATTTGGCACTTTTAACATCTTAGTTGATCATATCCTGAAAGTGTGGGAGGATGCCTTGAGAGATGCTTGTGGAGGACCTCTGGTATCTTCAGAGACTGTGTTCCACTCTATGAGTGCTCACTGTGACACTTTTCTCCAAATTGCAACATTTGGTCCAGTTCATAAAAAAAATTTAAGGTTAGATTTTAAAATGTGTGTGTAAGTTTTATTGTGATGTTGACAGGCATAAATTATTATTATTATTAGTAGTGGTAGTAGTAGTAGTAGTAGTAGTAGTAGTAGTAGTAGTTACATTGTTATTATCATTGTTATTGTTATTATCTTTATGGAATTTGGTGTAAGTTTTGTTGTTGTTGTTGTTGTTTTTCTTCAAAATACATGCATGTAGAGTAAAGAATTCAAAATTACATCATAAAGTAGGATTTTAGAGTCGTATTCATAGCAATACATGCTTGTGTAAATTTACCCAGATAGGAAGGCAACCTTGACAAGCTCTGTAGTACGCTGACTAGAGAAATGCTCTTTCCCACACTGGAAGGGATTGGTCAGACTAGTTTAGAAAATTGCCTGTAAAATATCTCTCACTTGTTCACTTTTTTTTATACAGCTCAGTCATTCTTGGCTGTAACCATAACAACATTTATACTGCATATAATATAACTCAGTCCTCCTCAAGGCTGCTGTAATAATAATAATAATAATAATAATAACAATAATAATAATAATAATAATAATAATACTATTTAATAATAATAATAATAATATTTAATAATAATAATAATAATTATTATTATTATTATTATTATTAAATATTATTATTATTATTTATTTTTTTATTATTATTATTATTATTATTATTTTTTATTATTATTATTATTATTATTACATAATAGAATGGAGTTATAGTTTATAGTTGGGTGCTTTATTATATTAATAGCAGCTGTTTTAAAGCCAATGTAATTATAACTTATAACCCAATTAAACTTATCCAATTTTGTTTTATTATTTTAGGAATGTAGAAGAAGTGGAATTATTTATTGACCATCTGAATCATGACATGTACTCCAATATTAAACTGACCAGGTAGAGGTTTTAATGTTAGGTGCGTGTGGGTGGCATTTAAATGTGTATGTGTGTGCATTTGCTAGAGTACGTACATTTATGCATGTCTGAATGTTGTTTGCAAGTTGCATGCCATTGGGTTTCTCGATATGACTATATCCATTCACACATTGCAGGTACACAGAGGTCAACGCCAATGTCAGGCTAAACTTAGTTTTGTTTATCATACAACTGTCTCAGATGAGCTCAGAGGAAGTCTCAATCTCTCACAGGTTCGGCGACCTTATGTCCAAGCTATTGATCCATATGCTCCAGCAGGTTTGTTGAATAACTCTAGACATATTTGGAATACGAGTTGCATAAGCTTAGTCATTTCCAGCATTCTTACTTTCTTTGAGTTTGTTGTTGCTTGCCATGGTAATGGTGGAGGGGTGTCAGGAAATGTGTGTAGTTATTGATGAAAGTGTGCTTAGTCTTTGTAAGACCAGAAGTTGGTGTTGTTTGTGTGTATAAAGTAGAGTGTTTGTTTTCTGAAAGCCTGCTACGTAGGGAGTAATATTTTTTATTCCTAATAAGGGCATGAGAACACATTTTCCTGTTTTGGCTGGTATTATTATAATACCTACGTATTATTGGAACTGAAAACGATTGTTTATTTTTCTTGTCGTCTTAAATTGTTTCAAGTGTAATCTAAACATGAAATTAATTATTATTAGTAAAAAAAATTTGCTAATGTTTTTGAGAAAGAGATTATGTTTATTCCACAATAGGAATGCACTTTAATTTTAAGATGAGATTGCTCAGAATGTTATCAAGAAATCTTTGCCAACTAAGTCTTATTGTAAAATTAATTGTTGGCTTTATCATCACAGTTATCAAGTTCTGACCCTTCCTAAAAACTAGATTGAAACTTTCTCACTTAAAGGGGTCTCAACAGACCACCAATTATGTGCCGTCAGAACACCTTATCGGTGTCGACCGAAAACACCTCTCCCTCCGGAGAGGAGCCATAATTTGTGGATTAAAAAGGCTTTAACATCACAATTATCAGCAAGCGGTACTACTCAACAGTATAAAGGATAAATATGAGAGTCTTGGAACTTGAGGGTTGTCGTAGCTCAGTGATTAGACTGGTGGCTAAGATTTTTTTACATTTTTCCTTTGCTTTTTTCCAGACCCCTTTAGGTGAGAAAGTGTCAATCTATATTCTTTTTAATGCTGAGCCATTTTCAATTAATTTTGTCGTGTATTTATAATAATAATCATCATAATATTATTATTTGTTATTTTATATTATTACTATTGTATTTATAATTATATAAGCTGGATGAAGTGGCAGAAGGTCGGAATCAGTACTATTTGAACTCTTCCACCCACAGAGTAAAGCTGCGACTCTCTCAGATGCTCTTGGTGATTGTGGACTATTTACCAGAGGTTTGTCAACTAACTATTGGTGTGCATGTAGTAAGGCTAGCAAAGTCAATCTGGCAGCGTATTATGTTATCTGTGTATATTGAAAATTCGTATTTACCAAGCCTAATTTTTCTGCCTTGTCATCAGATTGTGCCTCTCTTCCACCCAATCTGTCCTTGGTGGGCTGTCCATAGTTCATTTCCATGATAGTCCATTGATTTTTATATCACTTACTTTATTACATTAAATTAATTTGTTTCTTCATTTAATTTGCTCTCTGTATTACCAAAGATAGCATACTAATTATTATGATAGAGCTCAAAACCCACGATAATTGTTTGGGTAGTCATACCACCACTAATAAAAAAAAATTAGCCTGATCAGCAGTGTTATGACTACAAAACTATTGCCACACTTCTCTCTCTCTCTCTCTCTTTTCCCCCCTTTTTTCCCTTTCTTCTTTCATTCTTTCTTTTGTTCTTTCTTTCTTTCTTCCTTTCTTACGTTCTTTCTTTCTTGCTTTTTTCGTTCTTTTTTCGTTCTTCTTTCTTTCTTCTTTCTTTCTCTCTCCCTTTTTCTTTTTCTTTTTCTTTCTTTCTCTCTTTCTTTCTCTCTTTCTTTCTTTCTCTCTTTCTTTCTTTCTCTCTTTCTTTCTTTCTCTCTTTCTTTCTCTTTTTCTTTCTCTTATCTCGTTCTCTCGTTCTCTCTTTTTCTTTCTTTCTCTCTCTCTCTCTCTCCCTCTCTCTCTCTCAAAATATTGAAGGGAAAACAATTTGAATTTCTCCTTCATTTTATTTATTTTTTGTTTGTTTTTTGTTTGAACCTTCTCATCCTCCTTGAGCCAGGTAGAACTTTTAAGACTCAAAAGCTGTGATTCTGCAACCCAACGTCCAAGCATAGATCCACTACCCTTCACTTCTTCTTTTCACATGTCATCTTTCAAACAGTTAGGATACTAATCTTCCATGCTTGATGTCATAGTTATGTTACTCATGTGCCTTAAAAAAGGACCACATCTTTTTTTATTCTTAGTTGATGAATAAGTGTGTAGGTGCCACACTTTTTGATCAGTTTTGGGTCAGTGACTTCTAGGTTGTTCTTGATGAAATGAGGGAACAAGTGGGATAGTGTAGCGTATTAGCACAGAATAACTAATTGAAATTATAAGAAGTAGTGAAACTAGAAAAAAAATGTTTTGGATTTAGGGTTGCTCAAATAGGTTTGGAAACACAATAGGACAAAAAAGATAATTAATTTGCTTTGTGTTGGAAGTGGTAAGAAGACATTTATTCCTGGAGATTTAAGGGTGTAGATTCTTTCTTAGTTACTTTTGAGACTTGACTATCTTGGTGAATTTTCTGGCTGCCAACTTTTTTAAGCTACCCTAAATTTTTTTATAAAATATTTTTGACTTTAATTTTATTTTCCTTTGTTACTATTAGTTATGTAATATTGGTGCCACCACCAGGCTCCACTGACTTTACTTTTCCTAGTCAGCCATTTCTATCAACCATCAGCCCTTTGCTTGGTGACCTCAGCTTGGTGACCTCAGCTTGGCACCACAGCAGCTACATAGGTGGCTAGGAGATAGATAATTAAAATATAGCTTGGCAATAAAATTTTTAAGTTGGTGAGGTTTCTTGGAGGCATGATGGAATTTCGAAATTTTTTAGGTGTGTTTACATTGATTTGATTAGGCCAGTAAGTTTGGCCATATCAGTTGTAGTAATTTATGCCTGTTATGACCTTCCAGTAGTAGTACCTGGAGTTCAATGGTTCACCTTTGTTTGTCTACTCTTCATGAAAATAAACATGAAAATGTTCTTAGACTTTTAGATCCACTTAATATTATGACTGTCTTCACAATTGACTTTTTTTTTATAGTTTGTGTAGAAAGTTCTTGGACAATTAGCTGTTCTGTGCTTGGTGGGGAGACCAAATAGCTTGTCAGTTGTGAGTGGGCTTAGTAGTAGTCCACTCACTAACTTTAGTCTAGCATACATTTGCAGGCCTGGGGTGTGGAGATTGTCTTCAAATTGTGGATCATTGTAAAAAAAAGTACCTTGAACTTAGAGAAGACAGTAAAGCTACTAATAGCATACACATAAAGTTTGATGCTGGTCACTTTTTCCTTCTGCTTTTTTTTTGTTTTGTTTTGTTTTTTTGTTTTGTTACTTTGTGCATCGGTAAGTCAGGCATACTAATATTTAGACTAAATCTAATAAATGTTTTATGCCTTTCATTCTGAACCTAGCACACTATGTACTCTGACATAATGAGACACTCTAGACATACCCCACAGGCGTCCCCATTCTGTTTGTGCGGCACATTTAGGATAAATTCAGTTTGGGAATTTGAGAGTACGTTTAGTCGTGGACGACTTAGGGGACGTTTTAAAGTGTCAGACATTAGAATTATAGCAAGAATGCCGCGAGTGGGCGTGAAGTCTTTGGTAATAAGTTTTGTTTGTGTGTTTGTTATCTACGTTGCTATGAGATTGCGTCTGTGTGCAAAAGAACGCAAGATGAAAGATGATTGAGAGGCGTTTGTTGAGGTTAAATTCAGGACAGAATAGGGCGGGGGAAGTAATTATCAATGTGTGGGATATTGTATATTGCATAAGTGTTGGGTTTTGATTTTACATGGTGCACATCAAGGGGTGGTGGCGGAAGGGCCTGTAGTTATTAAATATTCCTAAGCTATGTATTTTGGCTGACTTGAGGCTTCCACCATTGGCAAAGTTGAATGACAGAACCCTGAGAGGAGTGATCAAATTTAATAAGGCGTTTTGCACTATGATATACTTTTGTATACATGCAGCATCATAAAGTATACTAAACTGTAATTAATCCATTGCAGCTGCTTTATTTGTATTTTCTTTCCTTTTAATTGTTTAAAATCATTATTTTATCATCATTTATAGCAAGTATTATTATCTAATGACCCCACCTAAGTATCACTTATCTGTAGCCACTTTTACATACACATACTAATGTAAATGCAAATTCTCTTGCTGCCGCTAGGCGGTCACGCACACCTGGCAGAGCCAGGATGCACTGTGCACTTCGCAGGCACTGTGAGCCTTGCAAGCAAAGCTCCTGGAGCAGGAGGAACTGCAGAAGAGCAACCTTTCCTCACAGCAGGTGGTGTGGGCACCCCAAGTCCCAAAAGGCCTTGAATTTGTACGCCAATGCCAGGTACCCAATCACAGCTGAGTGGACTGGTAGGGCTTATGGGAGGGGCAGATGAACCTTGGGACCTCAGGCCCAGACTCAAGGACACAACCACTACACCATACAGCCACCACACACACACGCACACACACACATGCACAACACACACACATGCACACCACACACACACACACACATGCACACACACACACACACACACACACACACACACACACACACACACACACACACACACACACACACACATGCACAACACACACACACACACACACACACACACATTACCACTTGTCCAGGCCTGCAAGTGACCTGGAGAAGCTACAGCCAGCCCCACCTTCTACTGAACTATTGTGCCTTAACCACATCACCTATTCATTCATTTCATCCCCTCTCTAACTGAACTGAGCATGCTCTGTAATCTTCCCTTCCTCATGTTACCTTGTCTCTCTTACCAGTTTTTGTTCTAATTCATTCCCACCAACTTCATCTTTGGTTTTGTAAGTTGTATCACCCCCTTTTCATTTCAGTTGTGTCATAGTACTGCTTGGCCTTTGCCTAATTATCTTATTAACCTAAGTGTGCTGTGGTGTCAAGGGGCATCGAGATAGTCTATTGGGTTATTGTTCTAGAAGCCTGGGAACTGCCTGTTGGATTTACGCCCCAACAGTCACCACCGCTAGACAAGGCATTCCCAGCATTTGGTCGCGCCTGGTCGCGTACATTGGTCCTTCGAGCCGGATCGTCACAGTTACTTTACTAAGTCAGACGGTCCGGATCAGAGACTGCCTTACCTCTGCGCTTGTATACTTGGAACTTCCAGGCTAAACAGCTAGAGCTCCTCTTGGTGGGACTGCAGTGGCTTTCACCGGGTCATTTGGAGGGTCGTAAGGTTGCTCGTATCATCATATTCTCATTTATTATTATCATTATTATTTTATTTATTTATTTATTATTTTCTCATTACTCTTCGGGTCACTTGACCTTTTCTCATCATCTCTCACTGGCAAAAGTCATTTCACTTCTCACTTGGTGTTAATTTCATACTTGTTCTCACCCCTTTTCATAGGTATTCAACAAATTACGTCATGTCTGTGGACTACGATGTTTACTACTCTAGGATTGACGACCTTCGGCATCTGAAACAACGGAGGACAACTCGTCGCCGAGCGATAACTATTCTCGAACAATACGTGCAGAGCGCTTCTAAGACTCCTCGCTCTGAATTAAATCCTGATGAGCTATCGGGCAAGTTCGACAAGTTGAACGATTTAGTGAAAGATCATGCAGCCCTACAATCTCGAATTGAAGAATTGACTGAAGGAGATAAAGAGGCTCCTGACAGTGCTTCTGATGAAGATGTGTTAATAAAGCATGCCACTATCACGGATGAGTTTGCCAGTTTGCACAGCTGCTGCAAAGTATACTCCAAAGGTTGTCAGTTGCGTGAGGAGATGGATGATTTACTAGGTTGTGACTCCTTAAACACTGCTACTGGTCGAGCATCTTATGATGAGCTAAAGAAGAGGTATTCTGAATTTCTCAACTCATCACGCCCCTATCTTACTATCAAGGATCTACAGGATTTATCTACTTCTGTTAAAGCCCTTATGAAGAGGCTCACCGCCAAGGCTGCATCAGACATTATTGCCCGAGATCATACTTCTTCTGGGGAATCCTCTGTCACTAAAGAAGCTACTGCACCCACCATCCAGCATAGCCGTCTCAAGCTTGAACTCCCCAAGTTTTCTGGAGATGTGCTTGATTGGAGGGATTTTTGGGCTATCTTCTCGGCACGGTTAGCTCGAGAAACTGATTTGACTGATCATGAAAAGATCAATTGTCTAGAGGAGGCCATGAAAGATGACTCTGCCAAGACAACAGTGCGCCTGCATGGATCTGGTGGTTCATACTCTGAATGTGTGGCAGCTCTGGAAGCTAGATATGACAGAAACAAGCTTGTCTATAGACACCATGCCAAGAAACTTTTTTATTTGGAGGCTGTGTCGGAGAGTTACGATGGGCTGATCAAACTAAAGGAAGATCTCACTAGACATGTGGGTGGTCTCCGTGCCTGCAAAGGGGACACCTTTGAACAGTTAGTTGTGGCCGTTCTAGAGCCTCTTCTGCCTACACTCAGTGCCAGACTTTGGTCTGAGTTCACTACTTCCTCAACCCACCCACCATCTCTTTCTGAATTTGTAAAGTTCCTGGATCAGCGTCTGCAAGCTGTAGAGACTGTGGTGGATTCCAAGCCGCCTGTGTCTAAGAAATCTACTCCTCGTCCTTTTCATAAGGACCAGAATCGAGAGAAGCCTCGCGCTCTACACCTCAGAGACTCTGATAGCTGCCCATGTTGTGATGGACGGCATCTTCTCTACTTCTGTCAAGCTTTCAAGAATCTCTCTGTTGACAAAAGGAACACTGTTGTACGTAAAAATCGAATTTGCATAAATTGCCTGAGCCGTGGACACACTATGTCTGATTGTTCTAGCAAGCACAGTTGCAGAGAGTGTGGTAAGAGGCACCACAGCTTACTTCATAAATCTGGCCATAACTCGAATGCTCAACCCCCACCTCATGATTCTACAACTTCTGCTGGGACTACTCCTCCTACTGTCACTCAGCCTCCAGGCGATACCTCTAAATCAATGTATCAACAGCACTCAATGACCGATTCTGTCCGACCTCCTGCTTACATCCCTGCCACTGCTTTGGCTACAGTTCAAGCTGATGGATGTCAGCGCAAAGCCAGAGTCTTGATGGATTCAGGATCAGGCATTACCTTGATTACTTCGCGTCTGGCTAATTCCTTGAAAGTTAGGAAGAAGCCCACCATTCAGCACATCACTGGACTGAGTGGTATTAAGTGTTTCACATCCAAGCATGTAGTCACCTGTGTACTCAAGTCTGCTACACAATCAGGTGGTGAAGAAGTGAAGGTCATTGCTCATGTTGTCGACAAGATCACCTCTGACTATGCGCTTCAAGATCTGAGTAATGTCAGATCACTACCATTCTTGAAAGGCAAGCCCCTTGCTGACCCCGAGTTTGGCAAGTCCGGTCATGTGGATATGCTCCTCAGTATGGCAGATTCCAATCGCTGTACATATGATCATTCAGAATCAACTCCGGACAGGTCATTCAGAGCTTGGTCTTCCATATTTGGCTGGGTCATTGGAGGCCAAACTGATAGTGCTGAATCTGTTCCATTGTGTATGAAGATAGTAGCAGCAGACTCCAGAGCTGATGAAATTCTCCAGAGGTTTTGGAAGCAAGAAGAGGTCCCCGGCGAAGATTCTACTCTGACTGCAAGTGATCAACGTGCCCTAGATCTATTTCAAGATACCACAAGACGAGACTGTCAAGGACGATATGTGGTAACACTACCTAGAAGAGAACCTCCTCTCACTCTGGGAGAATCTCGCCAGCAAGCACTTCGCAGATATAACCAAAATAAGACATCTCTACTAAAGAAAGGGAAATGGGAATCATTTCATGCTGGTTTGGATGAATACCGGATTATGAATCATGCGGAAATTGTTCCTACTTCAGAAGTCAAATCTCCGCCTGGAGAAGTTTTCTACCTGCCCACTCATGGGGTAGTAAAGGAAAGTAGTAGCACCACCAAGCTGCGAATAGTTTTTGATGGCTCTGCCAGGACATCCAATGGTCACTCACTAAACGATATTCTATTACCTGGGCCATCTCTATATCCTCTCCTCTCTAAGGTCATTACCCAATTCCGACTTCATGCTGTTGGTATGACATCTGACATTTCAAAAATGTTCAGAGAGATCAGCTTGGCTGAAGGTGACAAGGACTTGCACCGTTTTCTACATGAGGATTCTGATGGTCAACTTAGGGATTGGCGTATGAAACGAGTGACTTTTGGTATCACTTCTTCTCCCTTCCTAGCATCCAAGGTTTTGCTCCAAGTCGCAGCAGAGTATGCTGACCAGTTTCCACATGCGTCAGAAGTAGTACGTAATTCATTCTATGTGGATGACTGCCTAACTGGTGCACCTACTGTTGAAGAAGCTTCTCAATTACGTGCTGACCTGAACAGTTTATTATCTCTGGGTTGCCTAACTCTTAGGAAATGGAGGTCTAACTCTACTGAGTTACTAGCAAGCATTCCTGCAGAGCTTCGGGAGACTGATAATTCTGAACTTGATATCTCCCCATCTGATTGTCCAAAAACTCTGGGTCTCCACTGGAACTCAAAATCAGACACCCTGCATGTGTGTACTCCACCCTTGATTGAGTCGGATCCTCCTACAAAGAGAGAGGTTGCTTCAGCTGTAGGAAAGACATTTGATGTTATGGGCTGGTACGCTCCTTGTACTATACTCATTAAAATTCTACTTCAACAACTCTGGAAAACAAAACTTGGATGGGACGAGACCTTACCTCCATCCTTGCTGCCTACCTGGGAACGATGGAAGGAAGAACTTCCCATGCTCACCACTAACCCTATTCCTAGACGGTATACGGCCAAGAACTCTTCCCCAGTCAGTGTCCAATTACATGGGTTCTCAGATGCATCTCAAGCTGCCTTTGGAGGTGTTGTATATCTCCGTATTCTACATCAAGATGCAAGTGTGACTGTCAGTCTGGTTACTGCCAAGACAAGAGTTGCTCCTCTCCCAGGTAGCACTATTCCACGTCTGGAGCTGTGTGGTGCCTTGCTATTGGCTAAGCTTCTCTCTCAGACGGCCAAAGACCTTCATATTAACTCTATACAAATCTTTGCATGGTGTGACTCGACTGCTGTTCTGGGTTGGCTCAACATGAGCCCAACAAGGTTGAAGGTTTACGTGGCCAACCGAGTAATGGAATTAGTCAAACTCATTCCTCCCGAACAATGGAGATATGTTGCCACTCAACTGAATCCAGCAGACATTGCATCAAGAGGTCTCTCCCCAAAGCAATTATTGGCTTCAACCTTGTGGTGGCAAGGACCTGAATGGCTTGCATTGTCTCCTGAACACTGGCCTAAGCGTCCTGACATTAACGGCTCCCGGGAGCTGCCAGAGTTACGATCCACTGTCTTACTCATCAAATCTCCTTTGCCTGAAATGAATCTTTGGAAGCGGTACTCTTCATTACAGCCCTTGGTCATCACTACGGCTTGGTGTCATCGGTTCATTTTGAATTGTCGTGGTACTCAAATAGTTAAAGAGATAAGACTGACTTCTTCTGAGCTTGAGACAGCTCGCTTGTTGCTTTTCAAACTGAGTCAACAACTGACATACCCTGATGAACTTTTACAACTTTCTCAAGGCAAACCAATTTCATCTCAGTCATCCATCATGTCATTGTCACCCCTCATAGGCTCTGATGGGTTGTTACGGGTTGGGGGTAGGTTGACTCATTCTCTCTTATCACGCTCTATCAAACACCCCATTATCATTCACAAATGTTCATTGTTATCCAAGTTGTTAGTGTGGCAGGTACACCTGGATTCTGGACATGCCGGAGTTGGAACTATGCTAGCTATTCTGTCCGAGAACTACCACATCATTGGTGTGAGGTCTCTGTTGCGACAAGTCAGCCGTACTTGCATTACCTGTCAGAAGACATATGCCCGTGCAGCTGGCCAACTCATGGGACAACTCCCTCTTGAACGTGTCACTCCAGCTCCTCCGTTTACTCATGTCGGGATTGATTTTGCTGGACCCTTTTACGTCAAGCGAGGTCATACTCGTAAGTATACCAAATTGAAGGTGTATGTATGTCTCTTCCTCTGTTTTTCTACCAAATCAACTCACTTAGAATTGGTTAGTGACCTCACCACTGATGCTTTCATTGCGGCCTTGACCCGTTTCGTCTCCAGAAGAGGCTCTCCCACCACTATTTGGACCGACAATGGAACAAATTTCGTTGGAGCTAGCCGTGAACTCAAGGACCTCTACAATCTACTGCAATCCAAACAGACCCAGGACAGTGTACACCACTTTGCTGCCTCCAGATCCATTACATGGAACTTCTCTCCTAGCCGTTCACCTCATTTTGGTGGGTTGTGGGAGGCTGGTGTAAAGCAGATGAAAATTCTATGTCGGAAAATCATTGGCACACACATTTTGACTTATGAAGAACTCCACACTGTTTTGGCTGAAGTTGAGGCTACCTTGAACAGCCGTCCTCTAATCCCTGAACATTCCACTTCCCCAGATGGCACTGAGCTTGTCACTGCTGGGCACTTCCTTATAGGCCGTCCTCTCCGAGCTCTCCCTTCGAAGGTTGACAGTCTCAGTAAAATATGTACTCTACGCAGATGGAACCTAGTAAAGCGTCTCTCAGCTGATCTGTGGCAGAAATGGCACACTACTTACCTGCAAACTATGCAGAAACGCCAGAAGTGGAGAACAAGTCAACCAAACCTTCAACCTGGAGATGTCGTGCTCTTGAAGGAATCTGAGACATTCAAAAGATCTTGGCCCCTAGCCCGCATCGTGGAGGTTTATCCTGGAGCAGATGGTCTAGTTCGTGTTGTCACTATTCAATGTGAAGGACGTCTTCTCAAGAGAGCAGTCAAGCAACTGGTGCCCTTGATAAGAGAAGAAAGGAGCCTAGTTTCTCTTTCCCGGGAGTGTGTCCAGGCCTGCAAGTGACCTGGAGAAGCTACAGCCAGCCCCACCTTCTACTGAACTATTGTGCCTTAACCACATCACCTATTCATTCATTTCATCCCCTCTCTAACTGAACTGAGCATGCTCTGTAATCTTCCCTTCCTCATGTTACCTTGTCTCTCTTACCAGTTTTTGTTCTAATTCATTCCCACCAGCTTCATCTTTGGTTTTGTAAGTTGTATCACCCCCTTTTCATTTCAGTTGTGTCATAGTACTGCTTGGCCTTTGCCTAATTATCTTATTAACCTAAGTGTGCTGTGGTGTCAAGGGGCATCGAGATAGTCTATTGGGTTATTGTTCTAGAAGCCTGGGAACTGCCTGTTGGATTTACGCCCCAACAGTCACCACCGCTAGACAAGGCATTCCCAGCATTTGGTCGCGCCTGGTCGCGTACACCACTACTAAAATACTTGATCTGTACTAATATAGTAGTAGGACACAAGATCTCCACAGATTATTATGGTAGGTTGGATAATTAACAATTGGCTATTTCTAGACCAATGCCAGTTAGGACTTATTGGCTTTAATAGGACTCTTAATCAACACTTATTATGAATATCTATTTCTCTATGGCAGATTTTTTTATTAAGTGACTGTCCGCTTTTTGTTGTCTCTTCTCCCTCTCCCCCCCCCCCCCCCCTCCCCCCTCATTAGGAGGTATCTCAAGAAGTTGTTGATCGGCTGCTTCATTCCTTGCAAAGAGATAACCAGTTGTCGGTGAGGTACTTGTTGGAGTGGGTAGTCATCACAGTGATGGTCAAATATCCAACCTTGCTCTCTAAACTCTACCAACTATTGGAAGAGGTGATGTGAACTCTAAATATTGTTGTTGTTATGTTTTACTTACTCATAACTGGTGGTAGAAAGTACATAATATATAAAAGTCTTACAGCTATAAAGCTGTTGCAATTTACTCTAGTGTTCAATATTTTCTTATATTGAGCACTGCATGTTGAACGTTCCAACGCGCCCGTGCAGACGTTTGGACAAATGAATTTCAGAAGAAGTATGTCAGAGTTACCTCTGAATGTTTACCGTAGTAGAAAAATATCCAATGTTATAATGGGAATGATTTTTCAATGAGCATGCATCACAAGTTGAAGGCAAGGGAACATACTACAGTAAGAGTGGATATTTCCCTATATTATACGCTGACTCGTACAAGAAGTATTTTAGCCTCCCCTTCTTCCAAAGCCAAATCATGGAGGCAATAGCTAGCCTTTTACTCGAGTATACATGTAGCCTCTCCCAAGGCTCACTGTTTCCAACATTTTGTTCATTAAATACATGAAAAGTGTTGTCACAACCTTGATTAGGTTTGTTATTATGGCAGCTATGTATTTACAGTCAAGATGTGACAGTTTATAATCTTACTTGATACATACATATAGTGTATTGCATGTAAGCAATCTTTGTTTATGCTGCTATTTCTGCTCTAATTTGATACATTTAAATGTGGATTTTTTTTGTATGAACTATTGTAATTTTTTATTGTTTGTTTATTTGCTGATTTATTTTTATTTAAATGCTAGGAGTCTGAACTTCGTCTGTCTAGGATGTGTTCCATATTCACCATTACCAAACATGTGGGTCGTGACTTGCCTGACACCAGCAAGGTAAAAATAGTGGTTGTTTTCTGAGTTGTTTGTTGTTGTTGTTGTTTTTGTTGTTGTTTCTTTATAACATACATTGGATAAAATCATGGCTAAAAGATAAGAGCATGTCCTACTTCTCTTTAAAAACAACACATTAAGTTGTGATAGTCTTTGAAGACCCTTTACCTATCCAAAGGGGATATGGCCTTGGTGTAAAATATCACACCCAAGTCTAAAGCAGAGACTTTAAGAACCTAACTTTAAAGGTACATACTAATGTGTGCATCTTGCAACCAACAATAGTAACAACTATAATAATTAAAATATAATAATAATAATAATAATAATAATAATAATAATAATAATAATAATAATAACAACAATAATAAAAATTTAAAAAAATAAAAAAAATAATAATAATAATGATAGCAGTAATCACCATAATTAACCTGGTAATTTTATTTATTATTATTCTTTTTTTATTTTATTGTTATTAATTTTATTGTTATTAACCCTCAGCGCACGTGCATAAGAGGGTTATAGTAGTGCATGTGTCTGTCTGTCAGCATTCAATTTCATGAATGGCTGAGAACTAACTTTAAAACAAGCTTTTTCAAATTTCAAGCTATTTTCCGAGTAAAAGCGGAGAAACTTCAGCTCCAAACAAGTGCCAGCTAGATGCAACGACCCTTACCTTTCACGTACATGGGTTTACATCTTACAGCAGTCACATGATCACTCACAGTTCGGTTATTTCTCTTAACAGTTGAAGTAATCTGAAGAAATCTTAGGTGTGTGATAATGCACTGAGGGTTCGCACCCTGGGTGCTCTAGTTATTGTTATTATTATTATTATTATTATTATTATTAATTATTATTATTATTTACTACAATCACCCTTCTCTAAATTTAGTCATGAAGTTTATTGAGTTGCTAGACTAGTGGTGTGCTTGAGCACAAATGGCGAGCGAGCCTAAAGACTATACTATTTTTATATGACTTCTAACACTGAAGCTACTGAAAATAAGGTCCAGTTTTTAAATTTCGCATACAAGGTAAAGGGATTTCAGTGCCATAGTAACAACTCTCTGCAACTGCTTGAATTGAAGGAAAAAACAACAACAAAACAATACACGCTATTTAAAAGTTTTCTTTGTGATATTCTTTAGCTAAGTAGTGGTTGTAACACACAATGCTTTGACACAACTGGACATGCACCTACACAGACTTACCTTCGCAGTAGTCTAGTGGACAATGTATTTTCAAGTAAATACTGTTGCGCACGGCTTATAACCATGACAAAGAGCGCATTGACTTACCACCGCCACTAACTCGAATAGAAATGGAAGTCCCTTAAGTTTTCAAGTTTTAACTGCACCCGCAAAAGAATTCAAAACGGTAAACAATTCAATTTCTAGGGCGATACGGGTACTGATCGATAAACCACAGGATTCTGTTTAGTGCAATTTGGGACGGGGTCAACCACATAACTAACACAAAAACGTGAGGGTCAAAGTACAAAATGACATACGTACGTCCAAACAAACATCCCCAATTTTCAATTGTGTTACCCCTGTAAGTGTCTCGCTCGCCAATTATGTGTATACATATATATATTATACACTGAATATTTTCCTGGAGTGTTACCATATTTTCTCAACGCACCCGTGTGTGGTTCTGGACAACTGAATTTTAGAAGTATGGCAGATTTACCTCAGAACATTTTCTATTTGGGAAATATATCCTAGTGTATAATAAAACAATTTATTACACTTGTTGTTAATAGGAGAATGTCATTTCACTCTCACGCTTGTATTTTCACTTGGCTCTGAGTTGTGAAGGTACTTACACGTGCTGTTTAAATATCTCACCGTATAGTACGCTGACTCGTGCAATAAGCATAGGTTACACCATGCCTATGGCCCGAGGATAATGTAAATCCATACCTTCCTAACGGAAATGTGTAATGACTTTGTACCATGGCTCTGGGCTATAGGAAATGCATAAAAACTAATTTTTGATTGGGCGGTCTGCATATGCTCCGAGGAGACGGGTATGACATATATTCACTATCGATTGAGCAATCTGATTAGACAGTTTGAAGGGTAATATATACTAGCAAGTATCCCGCCACACAGTGGCACTTATGCACAAACTTGCAAATTAAGAATGCTGTAGCATAAGGTATTTTATTCATTGCTATCATTGTAGTTGGTTTATTAACCTTTTCTTATCCCCCTCCTTTTCTTTCTTTAGCTCTTCCTTCTTATGTCATAGAGTCTTTCCTCCTTCTTTGTCTATATCTCTTGCTTCTGAGTCTCTCTGCCCTTCTATCATGATTGTGGACTCGAGCTTTGCAAAATATTTGCCTTACCAGGGCTTAATTTAGCAATTAATCTAAGGGGGGATGAGACTGAGCTTTCGCTATCTAAGGGGTCACAACTTTCATATATAATTAAGATGGAGAGGACTTCTGATTTAATCATTTACAATCACCTTCATCATTCACATTTTAACTTTAATTTTTGCTTACGAAAGTTGAAAATTATTTCAAGGGGGGGGGGGGGGGCAAAATGACTTCAAGGGGGGTGAATGCCCCTCCCTACCCCCCTAAATGAACCCCTGCTTATTTTTCGAAACTTTAGTGAAACTTACTCCGCTTTCCCTAGCTAATTTCACCCTCTTTTTTAGCTACAATTAGTTGCCTTCTTATTGAATGTGATGACGCTTTATCCATTCAGCTAATGGCAATGGTTTGAAACCATTTGAGCTCGTGAATTATTCATGAATACATACCGTCGTCGTCATCGTTACTGACAGACAAGCATTATTGTTATCTGCTCTAAAAGATTGAAATTTAGAATTTCTATTTGTTAAATTGGAAGTTGTATTGTATAATGGTATGGGAACTGTCTGGTCTCTGTAGCGGTTAGTATCATCTGGCAGACAAGCAGCTGGTATTCATAAACATTATGGTTTTCATCTTGGTGGCTGTTTCAATTGTGAAATTTATGCTTCTGAAGCTAGGATCATTTCCTGATCTAATGCTGTGTTTAGACGGTCAGTAAGTGAAGTCAAGTACAAACATGTTATTTCAAAGTCGTTCATGAAATAGTTGTAAAGGCTGCACTTTTACAGATGCTGCTTTTTCGTCTCTACAATTTTTTTTGTTCTTTTTTAAACTAACTTAAAAGTTAATGTTTATTATGATTGAATGAGCATATGGTGGGCTTGGTTGCTGTTTTTTTTGTTTTGTTTTTGTCACAATGAGTGATTGCGAGTGTAGGTATAAGTACATTGGGGGGGGTGGGGGGGGGGGGGGGGGGGGGAGGGGGGTAAATAGGGAAACAAATTTGTGGTCAGCTATATTCCAAAATATCTTCTTATGATTTATGCTAATACAATAGGCAATAGAGCTATTGTGAATAAATGTGGACCCGATTCCATTATTGTTTTTAGATTGAAACTCTCTGACTTAAAGGGGTCTAGGGAAAAGCAAAGGAAAAATTTGAAAAAATCTTAGTTGTCGCCGGGGAATCGAACCCAAGAACCCTGGTTTTAACCACCAGTGCTCTAACCACTGAGCTACGACAACCCACGACTTCCAAGACCTTCACTTTTTTTTTATGAAGGGTCAGAACTTGATAATTGTGATTATTATAATAGCAAATTTTCTCGTTTTTACAGCCAATAATATTATTAATTAAAACTTAACCCGATATTTCGACTTCTTGCCAAAGTCCTCGAAATGTCGGGTTAAGTATTAATTAACAATATTATTGGCTGTAAAAACGAGAAAATTTGCTATTATTGTGATTATTTCAGCCGAGAATGACTTATTTAAGAGGTGTTAGTGCATTGAGCTGGTGGGAGGTGTGGTAGTAAAGGGAAATGTTAAATAAACAATTTTGCCTTTATCTCGTAAATGTAATATAAATGCACTTATATATACATAATAAATGTATTAGGCCAGCCACTACTCCAGAGTTCTGCCCATGTTGTTTCACTGGAGTGCTTCCTTCCACTTTGTGGCACGTATATACGCTCAGTCTACTCTAGTCGCAATGTGGGATGACTGCATTCAGGTGCCAAGCCTCTCACCCGTACTCAAGTCTTTGGACTATCTCCAGCCACACATACAATTCTTACAACAAAACGGGTCAGTAATTACATAATTGGCATATTTACTTGGTGTTAATGTGAGATATGGATCACATAGTGTGGCTACCATTTAGACTCATCGCTATAATTATTATGTTTATTTATTTTTTTGTATGTGGTCATTAAAAGTTTGAAAGTTCTAAGTTCACCATGACCCGGGATAACTTTGCAGGCGTGATTTCCTAGATCAAAGACTCGTTCTCACATTTCTTTCTTCTTTAGTCATCACCATGTCAGACATGGCTTGAATGGCCACTATTGTGGGAAATGAACCCCAAGTGTCACTCTTTTAAATTTCTCTGTTTTGTAGAGACTGCAGCAAGTTCTGTTCCAAAATAAACAAGAATTATTTCTATTGTATAGTCAAAACTGGAGAGGATAAGAACTTAGAGGTATTGTGCATTGTTTTTTTGTTTTTGTTTTTTTATTTTATGAACTTAAATTAGAAACATATATGTGACCGTCTACAGGAAAACCCGGCACAACGCGGCACCCTTCGAAAAATTTTTTTTGCACTTACAGAGTTGTCGGCGTCCAGATATTGAGCTCTCCAAGTTTTATCGTCGTAGCTTAAGTCGTTCCCACTATAATAGACCTAACCGTTCCCTTCCGTCGGCTTGAAACAATACATTTTTAAGAAATCGATCGATCTTTTCTCGATATTTACGCACGCCGCGTTGTGCCCGGTTTTCCTGTAGACGGTCACATATGGTATAACACATTTTCTCAGTTGATAAGAGAAATGAAATAATAGACTTGGCAATAAAAAACTGCAATTTATATATTATTATAGAAATTAACATGCTCTCTGATCTTGTTGAAATCATAAAATATAGTTCTAGGTACACTTTCTGTGGTTGTGCAAGTGGGGATTGGATGAAAAGGAGCCGGACACAAAAATTAAATATATGTAATTTTATAAAGGTGCATTGGTATTAAATTAGTTGTTGGTAATCCCGTTGTAAATAGTTGATATTAAAAGAATGTGACCTCTTTTATGACCTATTTGAAAACACTCTCCCCAGCACAGAAACAGTCAATGATCTCCTTTCTTCTCTCTTTCATGTTCCCCTGTGTTGCCATGGGGGGCTGATCTCTGGTCTATTACTAAATTGTTTATTAGACCATCTTCTGCATCCTGCCGCTAATGTGTGATGTCGTCCAGGAGGAAGTGATACCGGTCAATTCTTTCCTAGCTACCATGGCAACTAAGTACCCATCTTGGGGCTCAGATTACCCTGGCATGAATTTGAAATGCAGTAACTGGGCTCTTGTTCAGGCATTGGAGGAACATCTCAATGTCCCAGCTGCTCCAGACGGAAGTGACACCAGATCTATTGCCTGCCAGGTAAGGGTGTTTTTTTTATTTGTTGTTGTTTTTGTTTTTTTATTTTCTGTGTATACCATGAATATTTTTGGATCACAATTTCCCCTTAAGAATACCTCTTACATTCTTTTCTCAAACACACAGCACATCATTTTGTTTATTTACTTTTAGCTATGTGTTTATTTACCTCTATTTAACGTTTCTATCTGTCACTGTTTTGTGATGGTTAGCAAACGTTCCAGCTCAGTAGTGACTTGGAATGCCTCACCAGATGAGGAATTACAACATTTCAGAGTATAGTGATTCAAATCTTTAGTAACTACTGTAGTTAGCTGTGTGGGATGTTTATGCTGTCTTCATTCTTACTGGGGGAGCACATCTATCTCCCCCAGTAAGGCCTCATAATGCTTTTGCTCCCTATCTTATTTACACTTTCAAGTGCTGTTACCTATCAGTATGATATTTATTGAGTAATTAATGTAGTATAACTGTTGGGGGACAAGTGGTGCAATTTTAGTACATATGTAATGTGCATATATGTTGTATATACGGGTTAGGAATGTTGATTAATTGATCAAGGTCAAGGTGCAATCTGTTCTGTTTATCCAGCCATTTCTTTAGTTCCATAGGATTTACAGTAGTTGTTACTTTCACTGTATGTCTCTGTGACTGTATTACTCCTCCAGGCACATTTTTACCTTATTTGCCTTATTACTAGTACCACAAAGATTTAATGCTATCTAGCGTGTCGCTCTGGACAGGAAATGTTTCCCTATTGCAGGTGTTCTGACTGAATGAGAAACTGGTTACAGTACTACAAAATTCAGATTTTACTCAGCAGGAAGCTTACAATTAGTTTGTAGCTAGTGGTTATAGCTCAGAAACAGAAACCTGAGATATCCTGGGTTCAGAAACCCCTGAGTTTTCCTGAGGAAAAAATTGTAATTTTCATATCAGCTTTTCACATTATTTTGTGTGTGCATGTGTTTGCATGTACGTGCGCTATAGCTCAAGTCAAGTGCAAGCTCCAATTCAGACTCCAACCACGATGTGCAGAAAAAAATATCGCTTTTATGCAATCCTGCGGCCATAATGCAGGAGCTGTTTCCTCACTCTGATTATCTGGCTGCCTTGGTCAGTAGCTTGTCTGAGGAATGCTGCAGTGATGACAAGTCCTCCAGCCAACTCAATCCGACTAAAGCTCAAAGTGGTTTAGTAGTGGTGGCATCATTATTATCAAAATTCCCAAATTTAGGAGGTAAGATTTGTTGTTGTTGTTTTTACCCGTTAGAAAATGTACAATAAAGTTATTTACGGTCATATGGAATAGATAGATATTACCCATACTGCTGTATAACTCTTCTTAGGCTGAGTTTTTAGCCTGTATTATGAAAGGAAAAAATGGGAATCTGACCATCTCATCATCATCATCATCATCATCATCAACAACAACAACATCTCATCATCATCAACAACAATGGTCGAAACGTCGTAAAAAATTGTAAAAATTAAAAGTTTACTTGACGCGTGTAGTCCAAAATTATACAGCTAATCAACAGAATTACCTAACCACGTCACTATGACTCTCAAGAACTATCATTATTATTGATCTGTTAATTATTTATTAAGGTGAACCACCACTGCAATATAGTAAGCACAATAACATTTTTATAATCATAACTTTTCATGGGTAACCACCATCAAGAATGTGTAACAACAGCCTAATGTTGCATTAGTGATCGACCAAATATCATCTAAGGTTACGTTTAATTGATATAAATTAATTCTAGCACGACATATTAAAAAAATAAGTACGACTAAATAACTATATAACATACTTTAGTAAATTTGACACTATGGCACATTTTGTCTATGTAGTCCAAGTTTCTCACGCTATTGTCCCTAAATGAGAGTTCACCAGACTTTTACATAGGTCATATGGTTATAATTTGATTAAAAACAACAACAACAACAAAATCTGGTCTTGAAACTCACTTGTGAACATATTGTACAGGTTTCATGACTATGTTAAAATGTCTGGAAGTTACTACAACCAGGTCATTGGATCACTGGCAGGTGGGGCGGGGGGGGGGGGGGGGGGGGGAGGGGATTGCTAGGTGGCATTTTTGGACGTGTAATGTCTTGTGCCTTCCCCTCCCCATTAATATTTTCTGCCTTGAGACTGATTAGTACAACAGTTTTGATTTTTCAGGGCAAGTGACATAATTTTAGGGATAAGTGATAGTAATAGGTTAATTTATGTCAAGGCTTCAGGCAACAGTATAGATAAACAAAATATTGATAATGCATGAAATCAATCTCAAGTATTATCAGGCCTTGCGAGTCATAGTAAGTTCTATGAATTTTGAAGGAAAAAAAAATACTCCAGTGTACACCACATAAGATTGTACAGCAATTATTGAATGATTCAACGTACTTTGTACTGTTTTTTACTATATCCTTCCTTTTTGTTTTTTTGTTTTTTTTTTAACTACACACTCTTTTACTGGCTGTTATTCAGTTGGTAAGATAAATATGTGTGTTTGTTAGTTTTAATTAAGGTAAGTAACATAAGAACTCTTTTTCCAGCCGCAAAAAAAAATGTCATTTGGAATAAGTAAACTAGCTCTGTTAATTAAACACAATCAGAACTGTGGGTTTGCACCACCCTGATGACAACAGTCATTAGACAAGTCCTGTCTGATAAGTTGTCAGCACTGCCTCTGGTGTCAGCACTGCCTGCCATAGGTGCCTCATGCCATAAATTAATTGTCATAGGAAACCACTAGGCCTAAATGACTTATTGCCAGGCTATCAGCTGATGGTGTGGGACTGCTTTAGGCTGCAAGGAGTTACCACTCTGTGGTCGGGTTTCTTAGCAACATGAAACCCCCAGCCGCCTCACTGGGCCTTGGAATGCCACTAATTTACTGGTCTGGGAGATAGAGGGGTGGGTTGCGCTTATATTGAGTGGAATTGTTTTGTTCGGTCAGAGCATAAATATGTAATGGGAAATGCCACTGTATGCATAAACATTGCGGTTGATTTCATTGTTAACTATGTGTGACTAATTAACAAGCTTAATGAGTGTTATATCATAAGTTGGTAGTTATCAAGTGTTAGCAGCTAGTGATATCACCCACAAACATTTCCTTGGAAGCATGACATCACTTGACACCTATGAACACTAGATTTTAAAATATTTATTATTATTATTTATTTATCATTCGTTTGTTTTTTTAATTTATTTATATACAATGCAATACACATTTGTTGAGACTGTGCTCATGAGATTGGTAGATTCACAATTACTTGTAAGTATTGCTATGTTATCTTCAATTGATACCCACACGTCATTATTACACAGACGAACACAACTGAGAATGACTAATTGCATAGGGTCACTCCCATTGTGTTGCAATCTCATTATCACCATTGATGGTAATAGTAGTGTTAGTAATAATAGTCATCATCATTATACCATTTTACACTACAAGCGGCTACATTCTTATTTGGAGTGTATGAAAACTTACATCAGCAAATTTTTTTCCTAGTTGACTGATAAGTCTAAAAGGGGCTTAGATAGTGTCTTCCTATGAATTCCATCTGTACCTTTATTCTGTTAAGGTTGCTGAGGTGGTAGATTTTCCATGGCATTATTGGCCTGACTGGTGTGCTATTAGCAGAGTTAGCAATCTGTTGTGGGAAAGTGGTAGGGTTTTTATCTGGCATCTCCACAATTATGATGTGTGAAGTATTTGGTAGTCTCAATAACCCTTAATATACCAGCCTGGCCTGGGTGGCCAAGTGGTAGTGCTCATATCATTTATTGTTGGTGCTGTTTTTTTTGTTGTTGTTGTTGTTTTGTTTGTTTGTTTTTAACTTTAATACATCTGCAATGTAACACTTTAAAATTTTATTAATGAGACAGGGTGGTTTTTATTTATTTTTTTTAATATGTACTTCAGTGATTTTCGTCTCTTCTGAACATGCTATGAGCCATGAATTTTTTGTAATGATTTATTTAACCACTATCTTTCAATACTAGGATGTTTTGAACATGTAGAGTAGTTTGGCACAATGTACTTATAGCTTTCTTTTGCTTTTCACAGTGAAACAAATATAACATTTTAATTTTGCTGTAATTTGCTGAGGTACATTCATAATTATATTATTTTTGTAGGTATATGTCGAACTGGAGAAATATACAAGATCAAGTCATTGGTTCTCAGGGACAAGTCAATTATACATGAAAAGGAATTCCAAAATCTTAGTGTCACCGCAGAAAAATGGATGGATATTCAAGAAGTAATAATTCTTTCTTTCTTTTTCATATTAAATGTGACAACCTCTTTCTTTACCTTTTTCTACATCTATTGAGTCATATCTATGTACTTGACATTGAATTTTGTATTATTGATGTATGTCAGGTAAAGCTGAATGAACTGCAGGAGTATCTAGCTTCAATGCGAGACGAAGGTTACATCATTGTTGGTTTGGAACAGACCCTGAAGAGCAGAACCTTATCTTCATATAAATTCCATCACAAGACAGTTTTAGTTTTAGGGTAAGAACTGATATTGTATTCTACCTTGAACTTATATGAGTCAGTCTGTATAATTAGTAAGTTATTTAAAGTGTTACCGTCAAGGGCCAAAAAATATATATACATATATTCCACCCTAGATATCTTCACAATGATATTTTTAGGTATGACCCGCACTGTATTGCAAGCTCATTACCCTAGTAGTTATAGCAACCGGCCAAGCTCACCACTTTTCCAGGTTTTACAGCTACTTTACTCTGGTGTAGCCTACCCAATGGGGGTTAGAGCTGCTGCTAAAATAACTGATGGGGGAGGGGGGGGGTGAGGGGACCTCTAAAGCCAACTTTGCAGTACCTAAAAATATCTAGGGTGGAATAAATAAATAAATATATATATATATATATATATATATATATATATATGTGACTGGCTCTGGGAAAACCAGGAATTTTGAGAAAAAATCAAAGCTAGAAAACAGTAAAAGTACTGACTTATGTCAAAATTCATCATTTTTTGCTTTTTCACTTATTATCAAGTAATAGTCCTTGCTCTATTATTGTGCCAAATTTCAAGGATTAAAAACGTTTGCAAGATACCGAGCGAGCCGTTGAAAGAAAGGTTCTTTTTTACCTTTATTTCTTTTCCGCGTATACGGATATTAACACTACATAAAGGTGCTGAAATCCCCGCAGGAACGGGTAGGGAATTTCCCGTTATTGCTACAGAGCTGTCTCCGTTTCTTACTACTGGAATTATGGCGGAATCACTCGGAGCGCTGCGATAAAAAGCTTTTGGGGACGTTAGCAGCGACAGCGTGTTGCATTTGAGCTGTCATGATCAAGAGCTATTGGGAGTCATTAAGGATTATTTTGATCCAAGAGAGCCAGAATATTGCAAAGAAAAATAGTACAGGTATGATATAAGTAGCTAAAAAATTGAGTGTCAATTCTTACCGTACTTGTTTAAAACCTCTTCTTCAACAGGAAGCCAGACTCTCACGCCATTTTTTGTTTGCAAAATATGCCACTCAATCTTGCGCGTTTAGCATACGCAGAGTTGCAATCGTGGACTATAGTATACGGAATTCATTTTTAAAATTGCAATTGCGTTAAACGCCGTTTTTCTCGGTTTGTCCAATTTTGAATAAACGATTTTGAGACGCTATAACTCGTGTTCTCCAAGCGCATTGTTCAAATCCTTTGGACACAATGAAGTATAGTTAAGTTATATATATTTTTTTTTTACACTCAGGTGAACCTAAAAAAATGAACTGCACTACAACTTGAATTTTTCAATATCTTATAAAAGAAAAAAATGCAATAAATAATAAAGTAATATCGAAATGAAAAGAACTCGTCTTGCAGTAGAGTATCCGCTCATATCTTAAAGAGAGTTGCTATAACTACTAGGGTAATGAGCTTGCCAGCCATGAGATAACACTATGTGATAACAACTTGAGTTATCTCACAGGTCACATACCTAAAAATAACATTGTAAAGATATCTAGCATGGAATATATATATATAATTATATATATATAGTACTTATTACATGAGTCAGAGTGTGATATGGCGAAATATTTCATGAGCAGGCTATTTATTTTCACGAGCCAGAGGCAAGTGAAAATAAAGCCTGAGAGTGAAATATCTTGCCATATCACTCTGACAAGTGTAATAAGTGGTTTATTCGCACTAGATACCTTTACTACTGTAGTTAGTACTAGGGGAAGGGTAACTCACAGGTAAAGTTGGTTGGGGCTACCCTCATCCCCAGCCTACATTTTAGCAGGTGCTCTAACCATATTGAGCAGGGTACACCAGAGGAAGGTAGCTGTAAAAACCAGAATATTGAAAAGTTTGGCCCATTTGCTATAACTACAAGGGTAATGAGCTTGGGCTACAGCGTGATTCACAGGTCATGTACCTAAAGATATCATTGTGAAGATATCTAGGGTGGAATAAATATAAATAAATAAATATATGTTATAGTTATAAACCAAAATTGAGGTTTGTATGCGATTTATAAACTCCGAGACACGAGGGCGCAGCCCGAGTGGCGAGGATTTATAAATCGAAATACAAACCTAATGATTTTGGTTTATAACTATTTTATAGCCAGAACATAAACAACGAGCAAAGTATAGCGTTAGCTATCTTAGTAATTGTATTAAAGTACCCAAACTCTTCATTATTCCATTTTGCTTTGATCTGCCTTCTACCATAATTATGGTTGCTAAGAACTATATCAGACTTTTCCCCGCTAATACATTTTCTTACGAGCATACCAGACTGTATCAGATTTATAGTTCTTAACGACAAGCGCGGTCGCTCGGGTAACGGGCTATAAATATATATATAGTATGAGTGTTTTTTGTACATATAATGAATTTTTTTACTGGCTGCACTATCCATAAATAATTTATTGTATAAATGTTGCTTGTGGGATAAAAATATAAAATCAGCATGCTCATGGGGGAATATCAAAGCTAGAGGGATGTATAAAAAAACACAACATAGATATCTTAGGAACGGTGATGAATAGGATGGCTAGCTGATGTGGTTAGGTCTAAAGATGCACTGATGTGTGCTGATACAAGTATCTGCTAATATGTGTGTATATTGGTTGAGGTTGGGTAGACTAGTAGGAGGCTGCAATGTGGGCAGGAGGCCCACATGAAGAAGAGCAAGAACTATTCTGAACATTGTGTGTGTATTCTCTATATCATCAATTAGATTATGTTTTGTAAGTTGTGTGTGCGTGTGTGTCAGTACCATTAGCAGTCAAAGGTGTAACACATAAACATTCTTCACACTGAAATGTTCAACACCTTTGACTGCTAATGGTATTGACACACACGCACACACAACTTACAAAACATAATCTAATTGATGATATAGAGAATACACACACAATGTTCAGAATAGTTCTTGCTCTTCTTCATGTGGGCCTCCTGCCTACATGCAATAAGAAAGACAATGTGTAAACCAAAATAAATATGATCCTATGTCGATGTCTGCATCTGCAGTATTGGGGGCAAAAATATTTGCTAATCGGGAATATCGGCAAATGAAAGTCTGCAAGTACATGTATTGATGGATCTCAAAGTTAGCAATTAATTAAGTTAGTGTCAGCACTACTGATAATTTAGTTTTTGTGATACTGCTGCAGGTTGTGGTATTCAAGGATTCGACCCACCTCCAAATAGCTCCCTCCCCCTTTCCCATATTTTTCGTTTTATTTTCTTCTTTCATTCCTTTTAGTTTGATTTAATGGTCCAGTGGTCAAGATAGATGAAGCTTTCAAAAACAGCTTAAATTCCTACTCTCAGTACACTTTTCGTAATATGTATTTAATAATTGTCCATATCTCCCGATTTACTTGCACTGAAGTACATATAAAGGCAACAAGATGATTGTACTAAGTACTTTTACTACTCACATCTCGCATTGCTTCATTAATGTCACTATGACACAAATCAGTTGATTTGCAGTAAAATCAAAGCATGCAGTGATTAACACTTGCATGCAAATTTATTCTACCTGTAGTATAAATTAATGTGTGATTTGTTGCAGTCTGACCCATTTTAAATAAACTCTGTTGGAATTTGGTTGTTTGGGGGTTGGTGGGACTGCTATAGCCATTAGTTTGTCATCAACAACTATGTCAAGAAATAACAATATTCCAGCTGGAGTCAAAACATGTGCACTCCTAAGATATACACTACCATTCTTCAAAACTTGTCAAAACCAGTTAAAGCCAACCGAACTTTATGATATAATAATATTAGAGAAAGTGTGTTTTATTTTATTGTTACAATTATAAAGTTCTGACCATTCATAAAATCTAGATTGACACTTTCTCACCTCCTTTGCTTTTTTCCAGACCCCTTTAGGTGAGAAAGTGTCAATCTATTTTAATGTTATCAATAAGTATAATAAATTAATGCTTCAAATATGTAGTATTTTGATTGTGTAAACAGAGAATACTGCTATTATTATTGTTATTATTTCAGCCAAGAATGACTGAATTGTAAGCTGAATGTTCTTTTTTTTTTTTTTTCCCCTTTTGTTTTCTATTAGCAATGAAAGAGAAGGCATTCCTCCTTCAGTGATATACATGTTGGATCACTGCATTGAAATACCACAGTATGGCACCATAAGATCTCTCAATGTGCATGTCAGTACTGCATTAGTCATTTGGGAATACTCCAAACAATTCCTCAGTAATCATTCATGAAGTATCTCTTGTGCCAATCTTTTCTATATACTTTTTTTGTTATTATTTTGTTATTACTTATTACTTTCTCATCTTTGTTGATGTTTTTTCTCTCTAAAGAATCATAATGAGAGCAATTACCCACTTTACAGCTCTAATTTGACGACTAAACACACTAGGAAAGAAGTGAGCGGATTTGATTTCGTCTATCTGTAAGTTATAGCCATGGATACTGCATGGTGACTGGCCTATCTCACACATTTCAAAGCACGAAGGGAATGAGAAGGTTATGTAATCACAGATAACTAAACTGGCTATGTCTCAGCTGCATTGTGTCTTAAGACTAGTTTTTAAATTCGTTTTAACTACTTCTATTAATCAAAGTCAAATGAGGTTTTGGACTAAGATAGTTCCTGGTCAAGTGTTTATACAGTAATCTATTGTCTTTAAGACACTCTACCATACATTTTGGAAACTAGCTAGATATAGTAAAAAATCATTTATAAATTTACTGCTCATTGCTGCAGCAAATATTTCTTTTTTGCATTGGCTATGCTATTTTTCTGTTCTAAGCTACAAACTGTAATAAGAGGGGTAAAGGAATATAATTATGATTAATATACCACTGCATTCTTGAAATATTTCTATGTTTGTGCTAAGTCATAATATTACCCTCATGCCCTAAATTCTAACCTTAATTGATATTATATGTATGTATGTGTGTTGAACTTGTAATTCAGAGGCTGCTGGTGGCACAAGCAGGGATATTTTTGTTATTCCACTTGACATTTTAGAAAATTCTCTCTTAGCTATAATAATCAATGTTACACTGAGAGTGGAAAAGGAGAGTGCTACAAGATAATATTTTTATGCATACGAAAAGACTTTATGCGAATTAAAGTATCAAAATTAAATGCACATAACTTCAGCCTTAAATGTTATATTTATTCTATTTTGCTGGGTTAACTACATAGCTAATACTTGCTGCAGTCTCGTACTCTGTGTAATTTTTTATTGCTTTTGACATATTCATTGCAGATAGTATTCCTACATATTATGTATGTAGCCATGTAAATTCATTTAACATTATTATTATTATTATTATTAAATAAAACCAAACATTCAACCTCAGCCATCAGTTGAGAAGAAATAATTTTTTCAATAAGCTATCAATTTGTTTGTACAGCTGACAGATACTTTCATATTATGAATACATGCGTAAACATTATAATTGTCTTTAATTTGTTTGATTAATAGAAATGTTTTCAACATGGTAGTGCCATGAAGCCTTTAGAAAATAGAAACAATGCAGTGAGTGATTGATGGTTAATGAATTAGATTGAGATGTTTAAAATATATATGCCGGAAATGCTATAGATTCATGGTGAACATAAAACTTGAATATATCATAATAATCAAAACCAATGTGCTCTGGATGATCACTTGAATGGTTGTTGTTTTGTTTTGTTTTTAAACCCTTTGAATTACCTAACTAAAATAAGTAGTTAATAGAAATAGTCATCTGATGGGATTTGTTGATAGCGCAATTGAAACAACCCATCTGTGGAATATCCAGACGAGAATTTTAGAAGTACACTAGTTGTGTTTCGTACTGTGAACGGTGCGTAATTTCCTTTTCCACAGAGTTTCGTGATGGGCACATACTCATCTGTCGAGTCTGCTTTGAGAACTTCGATGACGTCTCCAGAGGAACAATCTGCAGATGATGTCATATTCATGACCAAGGTAGTAAGTACCACTTCGTGATCATCTTCTACAGAAATCTTGTATTCACAGTTTTCATTGGAAGTATAACTCAGTGGGAACTGGGGGGATGAAATGACTGCAGTGGGAAGATTGAATTCTTTCCTTGGCCCACATCTTTTACCTGATAGAAAAAAGACAAGGCACAGTTAATTAGGTTAAAATTGGTGTTATTTTCTTTATCCTATCATAAGTTACACAATATATGCTATCTCTCATTTTGCAAAATGGACATTTACCTTCTCTGTATGTGGTATAATTCAATTTGAATCCATTTTTTGTGACTGCACCATTAGTTTGAAATTCAATATACAAATGTCTTCCAGAACTGTGTATAGTTTGAAATGGACGAGCATTGCCACAAAATGGCCCAAGTTGCTTTGCAGACTTGTCAGGTCCATCATACACTGTGATTCTGTCATTGTCACATGCATTCAAAGATGACCCGGCTTCTATTTCAAAAGGAAAGGTGTTGTCTACTCCAATGGCTATTTTCTTCTCGGGGTCGGTTGAAATTTTCCAGACGCAGCGCAAGTCGTTGTAATAGGGGCTGTACGATTCTATATTCCCTTCTGGAGCTAGTAGCACGCCTCCACAAAACAATGTTTCTACAGCAAGAAAGAAGATTATGAAGTTAATAATTCCTTCAATTTGATCAAGTTAATTCCTTCAATTTGATCATGCAAACTCTATTCCTTACCTGTTTCACAGCAACGTCCACCAAATCCAGGTTTGCAGTTGCAGTAGTAGTGGTTGTGTCCCAGATGAAACAATTGTCCATCATTTTCACATTTAAAAGGACAGATATGAGTAGGCTGGGTTAATTCTGGATCATAATATGTATTGGAGTCTTCACAATTCCTTTCATAGTCTCTGTATTTGACTCCACAAGTGCAGTCTCTGAAATCTTTTCCACGCCACGTTTGGCATGTTTTAGATGAACCTGTGGTGCTGAAATTGATTAGAATCAGAACAGACAGTGCTGCGATTGTTAGTGCTTTAGTTGGATACATGCTGTCTACTTTTCTTTCTTCCTTCTGTAATCATCTTCCCCCACCGCTCACTCTTTTATAGGCGAACGCCGACGTCCAGAAAGCTCGTAAATTACATTATGCCGTGTGGTGGGAGTTGCGCGGACGGAGTCAAAACTGGAGATAACGCCCTAAGCTAAGGTAGGCGGAGTCTGTCACTTGGCGCGCCGATTAGAAAAATTACGTTGTTGATGTTGTGAAAGTTGCCTTAGCTTTGAAACGATGGCAGACTTGTTAGAAAGTGTAGTCTCCTGGAAAATTCCTCTCCAAGCTGAGCAGGTTGTATATTTTTTTCACGTACAACATTTTTTCATTTTGATTTTTTTTTTTAAAGGCTGTGAAGGGTTATGTACATGAAGATTTAGTGTGTTTGTCAAAAGGAGCGTCAGTCATTCTATGTTCTGAATCTTGTACTTCTGAAATAGAGTTTGGTAAGAAATCTATAGCTGGACAATTAAACCACACCCCCTTAATGAATTGAATCTTCAAGTTGCTAAGCGACATAATTGATGTTTTGCTATTAACTTTACCAGTCATAGAATTACGTAATTATTCAATGCTAGCAGATAGCAGGACTTGGTTCATGTCTAGCCTCAGTATAGAACTCAAAGCCTGTTGTCAAGAAAAGAGTGCCCACTATGCATTTTGCCATCATATTTTGCATGAACTAAATAATGTACTGTACATAGAGTAAGTACCAGAAGATAGCATTTCACTTTCTGCTTCATGATTTTTTTTTTTTTTTTTTTTTGCTATGAAAAAGCTAAACTGCTTCACTATTAATTATTATTGGCTCTAAAGGTTGAAGACGGCACCAGCAGTGCTCTCCCAGAGTACATGCTGTGTCTAGTAATTACTCCCCGCCTCAAGCAGGCTCCGTCTCCTAACTTCCCCAAACTAATAGAAATGCTATGCCTGTAATAACTACCATACTGTAATCAAGTCTGTTAACTATTATTAAGGAGAAAGATATTAGGATAAGGTCACAATTATGGGTGCGGTGGAATAAAAATTTGGCTCTTAGAATTTACATGTGGAAATTGTACTTGTATTCCTCAATTACAAATGTATCATGTGATTTTGTTGTTAGTCCGTATGTGTAGGCATTAAAAATAGCAGATAATATAGCTGTTATCGTGTCCTGTTTTTAATCACTAGGTGTACTTTTGAAAATAGATATATAATAGTCTTACAGCTAATCTGGAGTATTTTTTACCCTAACTAGTGGGAATGTTTCTTCTTGAATTTAACCTTTGACCCAGAGAGTTCTTACTACAATGGTGTTCATAAGATACTTATGTAACATGATATGTAGCTGCTACAAAAAATGAAAACAAAATAAACATGGCTTGTGATTACATGTAAAAATCAAATTGGAGCCCTTTTCTCTATAATCACAACTCTCCCTGAACATGATCCCTATCAGAACCCAGTCTGCCCTTGTTATTAGGAACTCAGTTCTGAGAGGTATTAGGAACTTTGTTCTCAGATATTTAGGAACCCTGTCCAGAGTATTATAAACTTAGTACCCCTAGAGTCCTGTTCTCAGCATTTGGAACCTGTCCTTGACATCTGGAACTCTTGCCCTCAATATTTGGAATCTCGCTGCTGCTACCAAACATTTGCTCCTTTGTATTAGTTTAATTACAAGTTAGTTGATTCTTTTTGCTTGTGCTTTTTTGCTAATGTATATTTTTTTAAATGTTCCCCAAGTTGCATTGGAGTTTAACGGTGTGATGATTGAGGTGTTAGAGTTTAACGGTGTAATGATTGAGGTGTTAGAGTTTAACGGTGTAATGATTGAGGTGTTAGATTTTAACGGTGTAATGATTGAGGTGTTAGAGTTTAACGGTGTAATGATTGAGGTGTGTAGTGTAATGATTGAGGTGTTAGAGTTTAACGGTGTAATGATTGAGGTGTTAGAGTTTAACAGTGTAATGATTGAGGTGTTAGAGTTTAATGGTGTAATGATTGAGGTGTTAGAGTTTAACGGTGTAATGATCGAGGTGTTAGAGTTTAACAGTGTAATGATTGAGGTGTTAGAGTTTAATGGTATAATGATTGAGGTGTTAGAGTTTAACAGTGTGACGATCGAGGTGTTAAAGTTTAATGGTATAATGATTGAGGTGTTAGAGTTTAACAGTGTGACGATCGAGGTGTTAGATGACCATATTTGATGCTACAGTAGTTAATATGCAACCACCTGGTGTGTACAGTAACTAGGTATCATCATTACAATTTGTGTGACGTGTGTGGTGCTAGGGAAGTGTAAGGTTATATTTCCACATCCACAACAAATATTCAATCGCTAAGAATTGCTTGGCGCTGTTGTTTTTTAATAAAACACTGAAGTATTCAAAGGGCCCTGGTTCTCTGTTTTCAGTTGGGTCAAAGTGCAGTTAACCAAATACGTCTCAGAGCATATTCGGCAATGGATACTTGCGTGGATTCTGGTTTCATAAAATAGGCTAAAAATTAATTGAATGTTTGCTCTGCAATTACGGCTGCTATGCACTAGGCCAGGCAAATGCCGGCACTATGGGATTGTCTGAAATGATTTCTGATGCTCTGTGATGGGGCATGACTCTGAATGGTGTTACCCAATAGGATCTATGGTGGACGCTTTGGCCTGGTCTCCAGGATATTCAGGGTTGCTAGCAGTCAGCACCAGGTGAGTCTCTCTCACATGTAATATATATTTTTTAATTTGATTCTACTAATAGGGCTACACTAGATTCTATTTTAGGCCAATCATGACAGTGTCACTCAGTCCTTCATTACGACATATAAGATGGTGCTAAAAATAATGGATGAAAGATAAATATTATTTTTACTGCATCATTGAAGTTAGTTAGGAAGCAACCATGGCAACAAATGTTGACATTGTGGCCGATGCTCTGCTGTTCTTTAATTAGTGACTTACGTTATTTGTATTTCTTTCTAAATTGCAAAACATTTAATGTATTTTTATTTTTTTGCAATATACAGGGTTTAAAAAATATATATTATATGTAAATACATATAATTTAAATATATACATACATATATACATACATGTACATACATTTTATTAAACCTGTTACAAAGTGTATGTATCAGAGTTTGTTATAATTGAGAGTTTGTGGGAGCTCCAAGTGAGAGTGAAATATTTCCATGAAGTTTCATAGCTCCTATTACATAATATTATTCTGTTGTTGACCTCTATCATATTTTTTGCAGCTGAAGTGAATTTTTTTTTTATAATGAGACCTGTTATATATAAATTTACATGTCAGTATCGTAGTAGTTCTGACTCAAGAATATTAGATTAATTATAAAAAAATTATTTTTATTATTATTTTAATACTTCTCTTCGGCAAATGATTTATTATATGCATTAAAAAAAGAATTCTTACGTTTATTATAAATCAAAACTTAATTTACAATATATTTACATAGTAAGTAATAATTGATAACAAGCTAAAATAACTAACAACAATTATCTTATTTCATTTTATTTTTTATTGTAGATCAGGCCAAATAGCATTTATTAACTCTTCCACCCACTCCACTTATTCCACCCAGGTAAGTGTCAATTGAATGCAATAATGGAACAGATGACATATTTTGCTTTAAAGCACTTTCAAAATTCATTATTTTAATAATTGTAATCTATCTTAATTACCCTTGTTGTCTGTTCATTTGTTTACTAAGACCATAGAACAGAACGATGACATGGATCAACCTCTATTTGTGTCTCTACGATTCTCAAAAGGTATGTGTGTTTCACCTTCATGTTTTGGAAGTAACCAGGTGCAGTAGGTGTTAAGTCCAGTTTGCTATGGCTTCATACGGAAGGATATAGAAACGGTTGGCCTGGAAGTGTTGTATTCAAGCCTAATTAAGTTGTGGCTTAAGGAAGAACTATGAGCAATGGGTGGAAATTGTGCCATTTTTAAGGCGTAAGAACAGGTAACAGTTTGGAGTTTATGGCATTCTTTCTGCCACACGTTGAGTACAAAGCACATACTTGATGAGCTTCATCTGAAGCAGTTGGTAACATGAACTCATTTTGCCTCAGGTCAGCCTCATGATCTCATTCAATGATTGGCATGCGGCGGAGTTGGTCTTTTTTTTTGACAATGTACTATAAGAGGTTTCTCGCTAAATGATTTCTTAAAGAAGGGTGAGGGGGTGTGGTGTGCTGTTGGATTTTGTTACAGATAATCATCAAAATGGAGCTACCAAACACTTTTACTTGGCTTTGTTCATTAATGTACCAAAGGAATATTAAGAATATGAAATGGGAATTCAATGTCAAAAGGAGCTTGTGTATATCTTTTCTTCAGTTTTCTCTCTAAAAGTTTTTTTTAATTTCATCTTTTATTGTTTTATGAAGTAAGTTAAAACATTTTTTCGGCCTGAGATTCCTCTTATACGCTAGTTTTCTGTATGTATGGGATTATTTTTTTAATTACTGACTTGTTATAAAATAATTTAATCTATAAATGTAACAATATAGAGAAGCTGGTGGTCCAAATGACAGATAGGATTTTGGTATTGGCATTGAAGTTAAAGTCAGGTAAGTGCGACTACATACATATAAATGCAATATTTTCATAGACTTTTAAAAAATTTCTTTGAGCTGTATGGCTCAGCCAAGTTATTATTACTTAAGATATCCATAATCCTTTGACTTTACACTCACTGGTGCTTTAGCAGATAACACATATGGAATCTGAAGCCTACACGTGTGATAATTGGTGAATACATTACAATCATTCCAAGGACCGTCGTGACTAAATTTTCTAAGGGCACAATCCCATATTTAGAATCCGTAATCTCCAGGTATTAACTTTTACTTTAAATGCTCACTGTCTGGCTAATATTTCAATTAAAACTGGCTTCCTTGTTCTCTTTTTTCAGAGTTGCCGTTTTCCACCCGCTCCATATTGATCAATCCGGTGTTGTTACTGAATTTTTTTGTTTTATGGTTTGTTTGTATGATGTATAGCAGTTTGAACTCCTATTTTTCCAAGTATAGCTTAGGGAGATTTAAGCAGGATTTAGCAGGAGGGTCCATCAGTTTCAGTATAGTTGGGCTTATAAGGTTGCACTGTCTGTCTTGTGCTCAATGGAACCAGTCTGGAATGACGATATTGTGATGTATAATATATTGTGGCTTTAATTAGGCGGGCTGGGTGTTATCGCCATATGTACTAATATTTGATCGTGCTCGAATGTAAATATTGACAAACATTCTTATTTATTTGTGTTGCGGGCATTCCTGTAAGACGTCGTAGAGTGAATATTTCAACATGGACTTACGTAGTACATGTGTTTGTATTCTGTGCAGGGTCTTGTGTGATGAAGGAAGGCTGCCTTGGAGAAGTAGGTTTCTTAAATTGAGGTTTGCGTTCTAATAATAATTGAATGATATTCTGATGTGTGATATTCTGAGTCCAAGGCCTTTTGTTAATCTTTAATGGTAATTGCTTAAACCGAAATTAGGTTTCAGAAGTTCAGAAGTAACATTTTTAAGTTATAATAATATTGTTTTTGTTGGTAGCTAATTGACGTTGTCGTTGTTATTTTTGTTTGTATAATTATTTCTATTGTTGTTATATCAATGTTTCCATTTGTGGTTTCATCATAGTCACTGTGCATGTTGTCTTTAGTTTAATAGTGAAATAGTATCTGAGTTGGATCTGAGGACAGAAGCTATTACTTCAATGATTCCAATTTCAAAGAACAGACTAATTTGTGCAGTGAGTGGAGGAAACAACATTTAATTAAGCTTGTACTTATACACATTATGTAGTTTGTTGGTGCATAATATGGTAAACCAAGGACCCAATTACTGAAACGGGATGTGTCATCATTATGATAGCGATTGTGTCCTTGCATGGGGCTACCATAATAAGCTAACGAAAACAACCAAACAAAAGTATTTATTGTAGTTTTAGACTACTAGCTTCAATAGTTGTCAATGTTCACTATCAACCCACGTTACCTGTAGGCACTTACTATATTTTAACTACATATCAAGTATAACATCCTCCGAAGTAAATAAGAAAAGAAAACAAACAAAAAAACAAAAAAACAACCCAAGCTAAATGCAGGAAAGTTTTTAGTGAGAAGAGGTAAGTACTGCAGGGAATTTATCATCACAGTTATTTCAAATTGGAAGAATTTAACAAATAAAATTGGAAATTCAAGTCATTTATGACTCTAGCTTGCTATTGTTTTTTTCCTTTATTTTGTTTGGAGGATGTTATATATGGAAATATGGAAAGTTAAGTACAAATGTACAATGTACTTATCAGACAGATTATTTCACTAATTTTTTTTTGTTGTTGTTGCAACTTATCAAACACACTACACTAATACAAGGTACGTTTCACCGCTCCCTCTACCATTCCCTTCACAAGCTTAGGTAATAGCTAATGTACTTCAATATTGCAGGGTCACAATGGGCACATGCTGAGTGTGTGGCAGAAGATGGATGGAGAGTACCAAGTTATGGACTCAATCAACCACTGGAGTGACGGTGGGTGTTGGTTACCAGCTCTTTTTTTATTTTGTTTGTTTGTTTATTTTATTTTGCATCCTTTTAACTGTCACTATATATTGCCGCACCACATTGACTCACAGCTAATCCACTGACTCACCACATACGTACGTACATGTATCTGCACAAGGCAGAACTTACATGCAGGATTAGCAACCCTCCATCCACCACAGCTCTGTCTAGCGTGCTGCTGTGTTTACTTGTATCTGCCTATCAATCAGGCATAGCTTTATGGTATGGTTTTGTGTGAAGTCTATGGTATGCCAGAGAGCCAGACAGATTGTGCAATGAGGCATTCACTTATTGTATTTCATAATTAAGTCATCAGCTATACAATTTGAAATAATCTACAGAAGTATGTTGGGCGTAAAATTCCTCAGTTAGCGACTTATTACACTCGAGCTTGTGGCACAAGCCTGATCGAATGAGAGAGACTAAAGCAAGTACGAGTGCAATACACATGGAGTATTTCTGTAAGGGAAGCCTGACCACAGAGACTTAAAATATCAACACTGGCAATATGTGGCCATATCGTGTTAAACTCGTTCTCTTAGCATGCACTGTGTACATGTGTCATACACTTGACAATATGGGCACAATAGCTTACTCTTGCGATAATTGTTTTAATAACTGATTAGGATCAGATTTCTAATTATATTCCAAGTATTACTAGTGGTGTGCTTGAGCACAAATGGCGAGCGAGCCTTAAGCTACACTATTGTTAAATGATTGATTTTAACAACTAACACTCAAGCTACTAAAATAAAGTAGAGTTTTTAAATATTCTTAATAGTAGTTGTAACGCACAATACTTTCACACAACTGAACATACCTACGCAAGACTTACCTTCGTGGTTCGTCTAGTGGACAATGAATTTTCTAGTAAATGCTGTTGAGTAGGGCTTATAACTGTGACAAATAACGTATTAACTTACCACCGCCACTAACTCGAATAGAAATGGAGCTCCATAAGTTTTTGCATTTTAACTACACCCGCAAAACAATTCAAAGTGGTAAACAATTCAATTTCTAAGGTGATACGGGTAATGGTCGCTAAACCAGAGGATTCTGTTTAGTGAAGTTTGGGACGGGGTCGAACGCCGAGCGAACACAAAAATACGGAGGGTCAAAGTACAAAATGACATACGTATGTCCAAACTATATAAATAAACTAACATCCCCGATTTTCAATTGTGTTACCCCTGTAAGTGTCTCGCTCGCTCGCCAATTAATACCAGCGAATTAAAACTATGACCTACTTAGTTAGTATCAGTTAGCGTGGTATGTGGTATTCCACTGGTGTGGTCCAGCTCCTTTACCACAGACTCTAATACAATAGGTTTATTGGCATGCACTTTGGAAACAAAGGCATGCGTGTGGCATGTAAGCCATGTTCTATAATCAACAAGCAACCTTCACGCTTTCTACTCATGTAGTAATAATCCCACTTATTGAGCTCTTTCAGTACGTGTGATTGTTTGTGATGTTTGTGTTGTTGTTGTTGTTGTTTATTAAACCTTCATTGTCTCAGGTATGTGTATGTGGCTATCACACAAGATGACTTTTGGAACCTTGTTGATAGAAAAATATCAACATTTGATAGGAAAATTTGGCATAAAATCTGCTTTTAGTAACTCTCAAATTACTGGTATGCAATGTCAATGGGCAATTGCAGTCACCTTCCTACCCTCTATCTCTTCATTTAACAATGTCCTATCCTTATGATGCACGCTTCAACCAGGCAACTGGTGAAAAAATTTGTCATTCATTTATGCACTGTGCATACTCTCACACACACATACATGCTCCAGTAATTTTTTTTGAAATTGTGTGGATTCACACTTACATAATACAGCCACACAAAGCCTATTGTGTCATAAGAATCATTACACACACATGTAACCTCACACATATGTAACCACACACACACACACACACACACACACACATGCACACTAGCACAGGTGTGTACCCCCCAATGCACTCACTCATTCACACACATTAAACTTTATTTACTAAAATAACATAATAAAAGGAACAATTTACTAGAAAATGGTTCCCATTGAAGTCAGCAGAGTGAGCTAAGGGGCTAGGCTAAAAGAAAAGTTACAGCTATAATATTGTATGTAGTTTTGAAATACTCTATAAATATACCAAATAAGTTCATTTATAGAAATATGCTTATTGTTGAAGTTGTTCAGGAGAAAAAGTATATACATTATACATTGAGGAGCAACATTAAAACGATTGATAGTGAAACTACTTTTACATGATATTGAAGTAATACTAAAAACTAACTAAATCTTCAGGGAGCATTATGTAGCTGTAGCTAATTCTGTAATTATTCCACACCCATATTTTATTCTTAGCAGTTGCTATACTTATTTTATAAGCACTACACTTTTTTATTTGTCCTTAGAGCAACTTTTAACATCAATTTTAATGTATGTAGTTTTGTTATAATACTACATATCTTACCTGCTCTACAGTAGCAGCTGCTTTAGCTCTTCTTTGAGCCCCATCTTTTTCATTCGTTTTTCTCTTCTCACTCTTCAGCTGTTTTGGCATCTAGTTAACTAATTTTTTGTTGTTGTAATTTTAGCCTCCCTAGCTGTTTCTTTTTATTTATATTGGGTTCAAGAAATACCCATAGTAAAATGCTGTTGAAGATTGCCATGGTACTTCATAGTGTGCGCAGGCGCAGTAGCAGAAAAAAGGTACATGTACGACTGAGGTTACAAAAAGGTACACGCACGCCTATGCAAATTGAAATGAAGACATACATATATCCCAAACTCACTAGTATATAGCTTCGCCCATTTCGTTCACTTCGCTGAATTAATAATAGCAAATTTTCATGTTCTAACAGCCAATATTATGCTAATTAAAACTTAACCCGACATTTCGACTTCTTGCTGAAGTCTGCTTTAGGGGTCAACTGAGGTCAAACTCTCCGTGATCACATGTAAACAGCAAGATTTCTGGAGGGTACGCTTAGTGTTAATTATATCCTGCTAAGCATGCCTGGCGCAAACATCACCCCATTAAATGGGAAGAGGTAAGAGTTGTAGACAGAGCCAGTAAGAATCATGAGTTGAAGATCAAGGAAGCTCTACACATACAAATGACAAGTTGAACAGAGACATAGGTTTAGAGCTTCCAGGATGCTGGCTGTCTATGTTGCGTGCAAATCACCCTTCAGGATATAATAAACAGTAAGTGTACTCTCCAGAAATTTTGCTGTTTACAATTGTATTTACTAGTGATGCGCTCTAATAGCACAAAATAGCGAAGTGAGTGATGCATGTTCCCTGTAATTGCAGCTATTCCATGCATGCTTGGTGTGGCTAGGAACATTTAATGGCTTTTCAAAAAGAAAGATTCTTTACTTTGCTACCTGTTCTGTTTCGTTTTAGCTCTCCTCCTCCTTGCCCTGTCTTTTTCATTTCTTATCTCTCTCCTTACTAATTTTTCTTCTGGAGTTTCTAACGCCCTCAAAGCTCTTGACCGAGCATTTCTAACGTTTTGTCTCTCTTTCGCAGAATTTGTTTCACTGGGCATCGCTACTTCGTACGGCGGGTAAACAAAACAAAATGTTGCTAAGAAGGTTACCCGGCCCGCACAAGCGCGTAGGAGAAAATGTGCACACGTACGCCCACGCAAGAACAAAAATAATTCCTAGACTACCTAACAAAAAAAAAAAAATATATATATATATATTTATTGCAGCTTTAATATTTTTACTTGAATATTTCCGCATCACGCGAGCGTTCTGTATTCTCCCATATTGTACGGTTTATATTGTACGGTACACTACGCATGCGCGTAGCGAGTAAAATCAATGAAAATTGAATTGTAACCGGTTGAGAAAAAATATCAAGGCAGCAATAAATCACTTATCACACTCGTCGTACAATATGGGAATATTTTACTCTCACGCCACATTTTCACTCGCCTTTGGCTCGTGAAAATATTTTGCGTGCTCGTAAAATATTTTCCCATATTGTACTCTGACTCGTGCTATAAGTATTATATATATCGCGGACTCATTAATAAGTCAGCTCCGCTCGCTTCGCTGAATTATATTACCACAGAGAGTTCAATGTCAGTTGACCCTGAAGAGAACTTTGGCAAGAAGTCAAAATGTCGGGTTAAGTTTTAAAAAATTTGTTAGAACGAAAAAATTTGCCATTATTATAATTTATTTCATTATCACTTTAGATGCTGTGGTCACTCACTGCAGTGAAACGTCTTGCGGGAAGTACGTTGTTCTGCTCACAGAAAAGGTATGTGTGTTGAAACTGTTCATATATAGATTGAACATGTAGTACATACATGCATAGATGTGGCTGTGTTAAGGTGTTAATTGAAGCAGGGATGGATGAGGTGAGTAGTTGTGAATAAAATTGGGTGAATTGGTGATTCTGTTGAGCCAATAGTTCTAGTTGATGCAAACATATCACTTGAGCAGTTGCCAATTGACTTCCCAATTATGCGTGTCAAATTGTTGTTAACACGTGCAAAACGAACACAAACATCACTTTGTGACTCAGCTGTATAACCAGACCATCCTTTTTGAGAGCTTTCATTTATATACACTGAAGTGACTGAACTAGTTTATTCTAGGATGTGGTTTTGTACCTCTGGATTACAGCAATGTGGTTTTGTACCTCTGGATTACAGCAGTGTGGTTTTGTACCTCTGGATTACAGCAGTGTGGTTTTGTACCTCTGGATTACAGCAGTGTGGTTTTGTACCTCTGGATTACAGCATGCAGTGTGGTTTTGTACCTCTGGATTACAGCAGTGTGGTTTTGTACCTCTGGATTACACAGCAGCTGTGATAATAGCCACACACGACAACACAGAGCAAATATTGGAATTATCGTGAAAGGGGTAGAAATTTAATACAGAATTGTTATAGGAATAGGAATTTTATTATTAATTATTATTTTATTTAATTGAACTTGTATTCCTTAATTCTATATTATGTGTGTGCATGTATTATGTATTAATTCCATAGCTGAGTTATTTTTGTGTGATGCTATTTTGAAATACCACAGCAGTGGAAAGCTAATAATGATAGATTGGTCACAACAATCTATCCATGTCCTCGCGACTGTTCTTTTACTGGGCAGTACAGCAGCAAAATTCCTGGGCAACGCTTGGTTAGAAATGGAAAGAAAGTTTTGAATAGCAGAATCAGAGTGGGGTGATATCTTAAATGGGAATAAATGGAAACTTATTCAAAACTGCAGAAATATTATTATCTTTCACTTATAGTATTAACATTGATAGCATAGCAAACTTATGAATAGCACTTTAGATGTAAAACTCCGCTCTGCTTCACCTCGCAAATTTTTCTCGCTCCACTCATGCTATAATCCTGAATACCACAGTTCTCTGTGCTATTACACATCTCCATATATTTATACATTTAAATAACATTGTTGTGGCAAGTAGGCCTGGGCTGAGTGTTCTATAAACAGTGCACTGTACACAGATCTGAATTTAGTTTTTCCTGTTGTGGTTGTTTAATCTATCCGCTGGTTTCACTTCAGACAGTGTAGGAAATTGAATGGGATAAATTTGATGATATGAGAGAAATATCAGTGCTGTACAACACAATTTAGATCGTGAATTGCTTTGGTTAGATGCTTTTCTTTTTTTTTTTTGCTGTTGCTATAGTGCTTCTATTTAGGTGATACTATATTTAACTTAGTGAGAACATTACATCACACACTCTCAGAGTTCATAAATCGGCTCCTTATCTGACAGCATCAACCCCCTCACTACCTATGGTAATTTCCTTATCCTCTCTTCTACTCCTATTGCATTTAGTCATCCACCACACAATGTGTGATGAATGGAGAGTTGCTGCAAATAGAGCATTTCTATAATGCTCTAGTGGAAACTGACTTGAGAAATTATGCAGACAGAGCAGGGAAAAAAAAGGATGTACTACTACGCAGCATTCTTTCTAGGCTTCCTTTTGAATTGAACTCCCGAAGTTTAAAAATACAATGACATCATTAGGTATACGTATGTATGAAAGATGGGAGGCAGCCCTTCAGGGTTAGCATGAAGGATGAAGCAATCAAAGCAGATTAGTATTATGACTGTCTTAATTCTAATGTTCTTTATGGGGGTCATACTAATTTCACATACTAGATTTAACGGGAGTATGTATTTCACACTTACTGAGAGTCAAGAGTCAGTGAACATTTTTTTAATATTTTCGCAAAATATGCATCAGTATTTCAACACTCCTTCAAACCATTAAATAGTATGTTTTATCAAATACAATTTTTTACTTATGTACTGTAGAATATATTCAATATTATATAGTCTTGAAAACGAGGCCGTATTTTATCCTTTTTTAATGTGGACATTTATATTGAGAAAACTATTAGTTTGCTAAAATAGTGGAGTTGTAAGTTTTAAAATTATTGCATTTCTATCAGTTTTTCTTACTGAATTCAATGAAGTAGATTGGGACTTGTTTTGTAACTTAGTATGCATTGATTTAGTTTTAATGTTTGATGACTTACTATAGGTAGAAATAAATTTAATTGAAAAAGAATGAGGAGTTTCAAATGTCGTACATCAGTTTATTCCTGTGCTCTATTATTATCTTTAAAACTAGTATGGCTTGATTATTTTTATAAACTCACCACCAGCCATGCACAGTTAAGTTTTCATACTCTTCTTTGGCTTGATGGATTACCTACTAAGCAGAAAGTAGTGGTATTTTGTCATAGTATCAGAGCCAAGTGTTCCGTCTAGCATGAATTCCCATTTCCAGGCATCACGCCCAAAATAGAATTCTTGTCTTCCCCTTAACCGGCTCTCTAGTAATTCCCTGGTATTATGTCATCACTATTTTAATTCAATTTAGCAATAATACATGTATTTATTTAATCATGCCCCAGATAGTGGCTGAATTGTAACAATAACAACTTGTTTATCTTTGGTAATTTATCGCATGTTTATTATAACCTTTTATTTTTTGCTTTTTAGGGCACACTGTCGGTGTGGCTGGCTTCGTTGCTGATAATGGTCAACATCCACGCGAGATTGGGAATTAAAGTCAAGGACTGTGAACTCTATATGAGGCAAAATTGTGATCTGAGCTTCTCACATGATAGCACAACGGACGGCGTGTGTGCCCTTATGGAGGATGAGAAAGGAGAAGTAAGAATTTGCTTGTTTGCTTATGTTTTCTTGTTGTTGGAAAAGCTTTTGCAACTGCTGAAGCCTTGCTTGGGCACTTGTTTGTTATTTTAGATATGAAATGATTATCACGAAGGATGACTATCAGGAAGGGTGGAGGAAGCCATTGCTGATTACATTTTTGTGCTTATTTGAATTTGAAATAGTGCAAAACATTAAACATAATTATAACCATCCTTCTGATTCAGCAATTTTGACTATACCAAGTTGTATATCCAGAGTAGATTAAAGTTTTCATGAAAAAGAAATATGAAATATAATTAAGGCTATGATTTGAGTAATCATAATTTTCGTTTGTAATTTTCACTGCTAACAAATCAAGGGTCTCAGACTATATTGTTGGAATGGGTAGAAATAATCAGAATGCATCTCTCAGCTTTGCCTGTACTAATGAATTGTACTAAATATATACCTACTTACATGTTGTGTGAGCATTTTATTTACTGTCTCCCTCCCTCCCCCTTTTCCCCAGGTAACTTTACAGCTGCTAAGTTTACCCTTATTCAAGCAAGAATACACCATAGATGTTTCTGGACATGCTAAACTGGTACATGGAAAAGCAACTGAAGTGAGTAATATTGTGATATACATACGTATGAACCTTGATAGATGCGGATGCTTGCTTTGGTTACAGTGGACCCTCACAATCTGAACAGTATGGGACAAGAGGATGTTAGAACTAGTGAAGTATTCGGATTAAAAATGTGATTTAATTTTACTATAAATATCATTAGTTTCTTGCACTGGAATTCGTATGCTTACCTGTAATTGTTTGAACTAAAGAACCAATCCATCTCTGATAATCCTTACCTATTTCTTATTTTTACCCAACAACTGCATCCCATTTAGGCCAGCTTCTTGGTATATGCTCTCGTACTTTATCAGCCTTCTTCTTTTTAATATTTACAATTGTGAATACGCCTGCCAACTCAGTATTCCTCTGCTAGTTGTTAGTTGGTGTGAGAGCTAATTATTCAAGGGTATCATCTATATACAAAGAGTGTTTATGAGCTCTGTGAAAGGGTAAGTGACAGTCAATAAAGATTCTGTAGGGAGAGTCGGCATTGTTATGAGCAGATATATTATATTAAGTACTAGGTATGGTGTGTCCAAAGTGTTCTCATTAACGAGGTTTTGAATTAACAAAGTCTGAGGTTTGGATTAGCGAGGGTCTACTGTAGTAGCAGTCATCCCATTAGTCAGAGTGAGTGGGTGGGCTCTTGTGTTATCAGATGTTTGCATTTGAGGGGATCAAAGTTACAGTTAAATTTGTCTTCCTTTTATTTCAACCTCGTTTTTGAAGAAAGTAATAAAATTTAAGAAAACAGCAAAAGGGTGTATAGAAGGAACATGGCTCCACTGGTTATCATAACACATTTTCTACTTGCAGTTTTCTAATCCTTGCTGGGCTTTTAATTTTTTTTTTTAATAATATTAAATTTAATATTTTTGGTGTAAGCATCTCGTCCAAATATGAACAACAAAACTTTTTTGTTTTGTGAATTACTTTCAGGAGTAGGGAGAACTATATTTTAGGTGAACAATGATTATCCTATTGGAATGATAAACTGTAGCAACGGACCAACCACAGCAGTAGAACATAAGAGAGAGGTTAATTAATTACTCATATTTTCAAGTAAAAATATTTTGTTAATTCTTTAAATATTGGTTATAAAGTTTGAAATCTTGATATAATATTTGGTGTACTACAATTATACGGACCATGACAATTGATACTGGCATTTAAACTCCTATAAACTGATACTATATTAAACTGTCCACAAAATTTTGATTTAGGCCTTGCAACAAAAAGTATATTAAAATAGTGTGGGTACTTGTATTTTATTTTTGAACAGATTCAACTCAGGGTAATATTCCAGTACACAGAAACCAAGCTACATTGTGTTTAACTAGTGTGTCCTTCTATGAGTATAGTGCATCTCTCTTGGTAATCACTGTTAAGTCCCCCTTCCCTCTGTGAGGCATACGATAAATACATGTAAATATTACTTGTTGGTTATCATATTATTAGCACTCGTACTGTCCTGGCAATTCGGCTGATATGAACCAACAAACTCGTGATATTCTTTAGTATTAAGTTGAATTATATAGATTGTCGTCTCCATTTGGCACCAATATTTGGAGCGACAGTGAATTGTGTCTGTTTTATTTCTTTGTGCATTACTGTCAAAGCCTCCATCAGGACATGCATTACGTTGTATCGCCAGGCAATAAAAGTATATGTCTGTTTTGTCGATGTCTTTTGAGGGGGAGTATGTCAACAATAAATATGGCAGCATTCCATTTTGAAGCGTGACTACACAATTAACACTACGACAATAAAGAAATGTCAACTTTGGGTGTGTTCTGACTTGAAATCTGGAATGAAGTCACCGGAGGTAAAGCTATTTCATGTGGAGTTTGTGTTGCTGGATGTGTGGGCGTAATTAGAAGGTGCGAGGATGATTTTTAGACTTGAGTTGTCGAGTGGTATCTGTGGGTATGTGTTGGCGACTAAGGGTTGCTCTTGCTCAATTGAAGCCAGTACAGTGGGTGTGTGAAACACAATGGTACAGGCTGGAAGCCACGTGCATGCCAAGGTTCATTGTCCCGTTTTATTGTAGTGATACTTTTTAAAACAAATTTTTATCTTTTTTTTTTTTGTTTCCGGCCGCACTTTTATAAGTGTTGTGGCTAGAAACCATGACAACTGTCTGGACTGGTCAAAATGAATGGTGTGGCATAGCAACTAGGAAAAAAGGCAAGAAATAGTTCTTATTTTATTTCCTGTGTTGTTAAGGGAGGCTGTCTAGTTCTAATAAAGGTCTCATTTCCCAATTTGTAGCCTGGATCTTACTCAATAGTCGTAATAATTGATCTTGGGCTGGTTTTGCCTAGTACTAATTGATATTTTGTTGGAAAAATTTATTGATGGACTCAGCGTCAGTTGACAGGACATATGTTGACAAACTTTACTTTGTGACATTTTTTTTGCTATGAAGTCATTTGGCAGTCTGTTTTTCAGTGTGTGCTCTGGCTGATGGGATGTGTATTCAACTTGTGAGACATTTAAATCACTCCGCCAGTTAACAACAACACAACAAAAAAAAAAAAAAAGAAGAAAACACGACGAAAATGAAGTCATCCAGACAAGCTAATTGAATGTTCCCGTCTCACTCGTGGGTGGGCCACTGAGGGGGCTTAATAGAGTAGATTTGTGCAAGTTATTTAATTTTGCAACCAATGTGTTGTATTTTTAATTGAATCTCAAAGGAACTGTCGTAAGGGTCTTTAAAATAGCATAAAGCAAAAGCAAGCAAGCAAGCAGGCTAGATAGTGATTCATTATAACATAAAAGTTTAATGAATTTAAAACTTGGCCAATGTAACAACGTCTTGAAATAATGAACTGTTTTTTGTTTTTTTATACATGCTAATTTTTCTTCTGTGTGAGGATTTGTAAGTTAAGAAAATTTTTCTTTAATATTGTTAACTGAGCTTTAGAAAGATCTTATTTGGCTGTTATGACGAATCTCATTTTATGTGGTCAAGCCTTTTACACGTTTTCTCTTTGTGACTTCACAAAACTAAACCGACAACAACTGGGCGATGCAGTTATAAATGTGATTTTTACAAGAGGGTTAATTCACAATCAGGTACCTTATCATAAATGTTTGTCATTTACTTTGTGTTGTATGTACATGTATGCTAAACAAACTAATGCAGCCAGCAGTTACGTAGGTACTGTGTGTATCTATCATTCAAATGCTTGGTACTCCTGTCTGTACAATATAGGTTATGTAGTTTGAGTATGTAGGAACAACACGTCCATCTCAATTTTATCAGCATGACTGATACTCTCTAGCTCTAGATTTGTTTTAATTCATAATACATCACATCTTGGTTATATGTACATATTTAGAGAAACCTCTTCTATTTGGATTATGACAGCAATTCGTCAAGGTGAATACATCTTAATACATATGTAATACATTGTGGTTATAATGTTATAATTGTTAGATTTATTATTCATTTATATACAATAATGTGTTATATGTGATACAAATAGCTCTAGACCAAATTAATATTCCGATTTGGACATTGTTATTACTCCTTGCGATATTAGGTGTTGCTTTTTAAATAATAAATAGATTCCCTTTACCTCCTCCAAGTCCTTGTAAAGGGGTTCCCATCCTGTGTGTGGCAAAGTTTCCCCACTTGTTTGCCAAACCTTAGAATATCAAACATCCTCACTGTATTTATCAGGGTTCTCTATTGGGTTCATCGAAACTGAAAAAAGTTTCACTAGGAAGTGCCAGACTTGAGAACATGCCATAGAAGAAAGTGTTGTTGTAGTGTAATTTAATTAATTGTTATGTTTGGTGAGGCCACACAAAGTTAGGTTTTCAAATATAGTTGGACCATGGTTTCCCATAATTAACCTTTTAATTGGTTGAGGAATTTTAGAAAATTGGAATTTATTATCTCTGCGTCACACTTTATTTCATTTTTTTGTCATTTCCTCTTATCTCTTTATTTGCCCCTGTTTGCGATCGCTCTTTCTTTTCAAACAATCACCACTTGAAGTACATAAATGGAAGCTTGAAGGTTCCAAGTAAAATACTTGAAGTACATCAAGACAGTAAATTTGTGTAACGACTCTTCGAGAGGTGTCTGACCAGCCACTTGTACTCATGAATATTTCCAAATATGTTAGAAATTCAATTGAAATGTTTGTTTCTTAACGTATGTTGGATTGCTTTTACAACAAGCCGCCATAGACTTGGCATGCAATTGGTTGGCAAGCAAGTAGAGGGATTGAGACACTATTAAGAGTGTTTAGTGCAGCATTGACTAAATTATACGATTGTTGTAAACAGGAGAAAAAAATATGCTCCCCTCTCTCTCACCTCCCTCCCCCTCACTTCCCTTCCTCCCTTCTCCCTACCATATAAACAATGCATTTTTTTTTAAAGCTTACTTATCTTAATCTATTTCTGACACTACAATGGTGGACATAGTCACTCTTTTTAGTGATAAGACTTCCTACCATTCAAATACATTATCGTAAAATGCTAATGTTTTCTAAGACAGAAAAGCTGCCAGATATGGTTGCTACATGCCCTAGTCTCATACACAGCAAGTTTGTAACACAAACATGGGATACAAATTATGGGGGATAAAAGGTTCTACCTGGAATCATTGCAAAGAAGTCTGGTGCTGTAGGAAGGAGTGGATTAGAAGTTAGCTAGTAAAAACTGCAGCTTAGCAATATTTACCAGACTGTTTGCAATTTGTAAAGTGTTGTTTGAACACAAGAGTTAGTCCACCAATCTGTTAAGTCAAGAGCTGCCATGGGCAGGTTAACTCTTTTAGAATGTATTTATATCCTACTATATGTTTAGAGCATACTGAATTATAGCAGGCTAGCTCGCTCATCATTGGTGTTCAAGCACATGCCTCGTGTGTTTGAGATGGTGTGGAGTGTTACACTGAGTGTACACATTTCAGCTAGTCCATATGTCCATATAGTAGACAATATACCAGAAGTCAATGTGGGTGGGTTATTAGACAACTGTTCGGCTTAGGTAATAATAATCTCTGGATATGGATAGAATTCTTTCAAATGCCATTTGAAACTGAAATAGATTAAATTTCAGTTTTGTTATACTTTAGTTTATTAATCTTCTGTAGAGACTGGTTCCCATTTTGTTTAGAAATAAAGCACTGTATGAATGGAGAATCCTGCTTAACTTAACCGGCCTGTTTCATTGAACAATCAATCATAACTGCAGGCCTCTCTAGTACTGAGAATTACATACATGCATGCACATACATTGGGGTCTAAAGATGGAAACAATACCCAGCAGTGATTATTATTATTATTGTAATAGAAGTTTTTCTTAGTTTTAGCAGCCTATTATAATGTTTAGTTATGGAAACATCGGACTAAGTTTTAATTAAAAATATATTGACTGTTAAAACTGATAAAAACTGTTATTATTATTTCAGCCAACAATGACTGAGTCATTGAAAGAATTATTCATATTATTATTTTAAGCACCACACTCAATCTGAGTATAAAAATATCACATTATTCAGCCCTTCCTCTTTATTTATTTATTTATTTATTATTTTTTTAATTTTATTTATTATTAATTTTATTATTATTATTATTATTATTTTATTTTTTTATTTTTAGTTTGCAGGTCTTTCAGCTAGCGCAATTTCTACCAGAGCATAAAATAGTCTGGCTGATTGCAAACCAACAGTTCACTGAAGCCCTTCACTTTGCTAGAGAGCACCACTTGGATTTAGAGGTTAGTGCTTGCTTTTCAAGACCTCGTTGACTTGTTGTTGGTTTCTTGATTTTAAGCGTGGCATTTCGCTAATGATAAAAGTTAACCAAATAGAAAAGTTTTAATCAGTTGCTTTGTATTTGTGCATTCAGCTAGTATACAAGAGTAAGGCAAAGCTGCTGAACCAGCAGTTAAGTAGTCATGTGACCTTTGGATCTGAGGCAGCAGAAATACTCATCTCTCTTCAGGAGTGCTGGGAAAGTATCAGTGTGAGTGAAATAGGGCTGTGGTTTGCATGTGGGAGGAGGGGGGAGGGGGGGAGGGGGAGGAAGAACATGTACATACATACTTGTGTTTAACTACAATTCGCCTTATTGGTATGGTTACCTGCTGTCATCCTCCTAAACTACAGATTGGCAGTCTGAGCTGATGCGAGCCCGCGGTCATGTGTGCGCATGCTCCTTGCATGAGGCAGCGGTATGACCTTGGACCCACCCCCCTGTGTGGCCTTGGGGGTGAGAGACTCGGCAGGTCAGTGGCAGTTAGTGTTAATTGCCCTGCATCGCCAGAGTCCCCCCAGCTCAAATCACATCCAAAGAAATGGATGGAGTATTTCTAGCTATCCTTAATTAAGTGGTTTGAAATGGGGAGGTGGTGGGACTGAGAACAGTGGCTATCAGTAGCTGCTAGCTATCTAATCGTTTATTTAGTGTGATAGGTTTGTTGTTGTTTTTGTTGTTGTTTTTTTTTTGGAGTCAATTGTTTAGCTTAGTTTTTTTTTTGCAAAAGTAATTGTTCAGATTTTAATCAAATAAGTCCACAGCAAAGGATAACTGGTTGCCACTTTATATCATGCCAATTTTTATCAGTCTCTAGAGCATCTTCATGAAAATATTGAACATACAACAAAATGAAAAAAAATTTTTTAGCATTGTTTTATAATAATAGGAAATTTTCTCATTCTAACAGCCAATATTAAACTTAACCCGACATTTCAACTTCTTGCCGAAGTCCTCTTTAGGGGTCAACATTGTTTTAAGTGACCAGCAGTTATTGATTTAGGAGAGTGGCAATAAAAATGGTCAGTCTCTAAATTTATTTGTTGTCGTAACAAAGTGACAAAATGTCTGCATCAATGTATGAGTACGTATCTATCAATATTCAAGAATGTTGAGCTTCTCTAAGTACACTGTAGTTGGAGCTACATATACACTTGTGCAGCAAAGGATTTCATAAGTCCATACACTCTCTACGTGAATCCAGTTACACGAGTTTGTTTGGTCGGCACTTAATATTTTGTTTGGTTCAATTGATATGTTTTGAGAGGAGATTTCCTCTGGATCCCCCTGGCCCTTATTCTTGTTCAAACATGTCAGATGAGCCAGATAAGTTGTGTTAAGCCTATTCAATTAAGTTGATTTGTGTACATTTGTCCCAGTCAAGTCTCACGCCATGCATACCAAATTCTACATGGTTATGACTTCTTAAGAGCTGGGATATATTTTTAATTCCTTTTACGAGGTAGATAGAGCAAGGATAATACAACTACTGTACGAAGGAATATCAAATGAGTGGGTACCTCAAATAGGATTAGACTGTATCAAATGTTGAGCTGCTTGAGCTTATTGGTTAAATACACCTGATGAGTTCAGTTAAATAAAAATTGTTTATGTTGCCTTTTAAATTAGCAATACACTATATCAGGGATTTTTTTAAAAGACTTTTCAGCGGGGCATTTTGCCCCTCCCCCCGCCCCTTGAAAATTATCACAACATTCATGGTGACATTAGCCACTAAGTGTTCATCAATTTCAAGTAAACCCTGAAATTTCAAAAAAAAATTTTTGTTAATTTGACCCCTCTCAAGTTTGGTTCTAAAAATACACCGCTATATTATGTCGTTTATAATAAGAATTTACACCCCGCAATTAATTGCCAAGCCGCCTACTTACCAGTTGGTGTGAACACCTAATCATGTGCTGTTACCATGGCCACAACCGGTCAACACAATCCATTCATTATATTTCATGCCACTGATAATTTTTTGTTAATTATGCGTATGAGCTTACGTATGTATGTAGATTTTTTCCCCTTACCCAGTAGGAAAATATGTACGTGGCTTTTTGAAACTACATTATGTATTTCTTATGTAATAATGAACCGTACTAAAAGTATCTACATAAACAATCAGCTTATGACTAGGAAGAGAAAACTATTACTACATCCACATATAGGTATGCTTTATGCAGTGGGTTATTAACCACTTCATTATCGCCTATTCGAAGTTATTGATGTCTTACTTCAAACTGAATTTTTGCTCATGAAGCAACACAATAATATAAACACAAGGCATTGAGGCAGCTAACAATAGTTGTACTGTCATGATCGATTCTAATTACCATCATCCTATAACTATCATACAAGGCAATGTTTGAATACCTTTCCTTAATTTAGGAGTTCAAAAAAATACTGTCACAACAGTAACTCTCAACTACATTGCCTATTATAGTAAATATATGTATACAGAATTTGTTTTGTTCCTGTTTGGTATTTTTTATTGACATCATTTTTATTTATTTATTGTTTGGAGTTGTTTGTCTTTTTGTACTAATAGGACGAGGAATTCATTTATGATCTTGTGTTTCTGTTTCCTTATTCCAACCTTGGTGTGACTTCTCAAGTTCTCTCCAGCATCACAGTGAGTGTTTTCACCTATGTCATTGTTGCTATAGTGATTCAATGCTGCTAAGAAATGTTATATCATCTGTTTGGTCCTGAATGAGATGATCTCGTCTGCTGAGGTGTGTACATATATGGTTCATGCTGTAATGTGCTCACACTGTGCATGTGTGTGTGTGTGTGTGTGTGTGTGTGTGTGTGTGTGTGTGCAGGCACACATGCTTGTATATGTGTGGGTGGGATGTTATGTGTATGCATGTGTGGTTTTTGCACTATAAGAATGAATAAATTGTATTCAATTCTTTTTGTTAGCTTGAGAGCAAAGAATTGGCATCCAAGGTTAGTCGTTCTAAACATATTCAAGTGGCTATATCACTAGTTCTCCTGTTTCTTGACAGGTGAATTCTGCACTGAACTGGCTGGCAACTTTCAAGCTCTTATTGAATGGCAGGCCGTTCAGGTTAGCACTAATTTCATCTGGACATCAATTATAAGGTGTAAAGTAAGGGTTGTGTGTTGATTATTGTAGCTCAGAAGAATGGCGGACATTTTACAGCACTAGTGCTCTAGATATTGCCAAGGAATTCCTGGCTTTGGGAGATCTTCAAAGCCTGTTTCTTCTGCATGAACGGCATACAGTAAGTCAGTGTTAAGGAGTAGAGGGTGGGTGGTGCTATTGATGTGAAACAAGCCATTATGGGAATGTTCAGCACTATTTTAAAATTGTACAAAGTAAATGGCAGACTTGCACCTTACTTACATACATATGTTTTGAGGTACGGTAACAAATGATGATGACAATTATAAAATGGTTGAAACATTTGTGTATATTTGTAAATTTTTATGACTAGTGAAGTACAAAATATATGGAACTAATATCTATACCTAGTCTCAGAAGAATTTCAAATTGGGTAACAAATGTAATACATTTGCTATTATATTTATTGTAATTATATCAATCATCCATGATTAATTTCATCAGGCTTAAAATTGGCTCATGCATTGCACCAAAGCATCTTTGTATATCTGTCTTGCTCAAACATCTTATGACAGACAAGACTAAAATTTCAGCATTTTCATCAACGTACATTTTCTAGTGATGAAACTGATCACCAGTTTTATACACCTGGCATCAGGTAGGGGAGAAGAATCCACTGAAGAGGCATAAGTACTGTTATTAAACATACTATAAACACTGACAACAAGTTGCATAACTCAATGTTAGTTAGTGAAAGGGCAGAGTTTGAATTCTTAGGAAATTTGCTGACCAGTGGAAGACATCATGGGTAGTAGAAGATATCGTGGCTGGGATAGCTGGTACTAGCCTGTTGTTCAGGACTTTGCGGGAGTGTATGTCCATAATGCCAGCCAAAGATGGTTGGTTTCCTATATGGTATACATTCCTGGTGTGTAGATACCAGTGAGTTTGCGGCTTGAAGTCTCAGAAGAATCCCTGGAAATCCCAGGTGGAGTTCATTAGTCTGAAGTCAGTGAAGTGCTGAGGGCAACTGGATATTTCATTTTGCTGCAGTATGCATATAGGAAATGTGGTCTTTGGTTAAAGTAAACAAACGTAGTAGCAGTTGCCCTGAGGATGTGATGCTAATTTGATGCTTGGTTTATGGAGTGTCACAGGATTCAAGGGACTGAGTGTTGGACTTTTTTAGTATGTTTAACAATAAACGTTTCATTTTAAATATGTCCATGTGTTGTATGGCCACTTGGGGACAATATTTTGGTTTGTATTGATAGAGCATGGTGTTTTTTATTTTTTATAAGTGATTCTCTTGGTTGAGCACCTTTGAGATCCAGCAGCTAACTACATTAAGAGAAGGTGTGGTGACCTGACCAGTGATGGGTGGGGAGAAATTGCAAGCCAAACAGACAATATTTGCATATCTAATTAACTTTTCCTTGTCGTATTTGTAAACACAGATACTGCATTAACTTAAGGGGCTACACTTTGTATGTATGTATGTATGTAGCTGCAATTGTGTGTTGGTGTATGTGTTTGTTTGCATGTGTGTTTGTTTGTGTGTGTTTGCATGTGTGTTTGTTTGTTTACGTGTGTTTGCATGTGTGTTTGTTTGTTTGTGTGTGTTTGCATGTGTGTTTGTTTGTTTGTGTGTGTTTGCATGTGTGTTTGTTTGTATACATTATTTTCTTACTTTCCCTGTTTCAGGTGTCTTTGGTAGAGGGACTAGATGAGCTCTCTGTTTCGGCCATGTTGATGTGCCTGCCGGAGTGGGTGGAGTCTAAAGTCCTCGAACAATGGCTGTCAGCCCACCTCCTCCCATTGCTGCTTTGCTACGTGCCTCAAATCTTGGTTTGTACGCTTGCTTATTCATCATCGTAGCTGTTTATGTGTGGTTTGTGGACTTTTTATAGGATGATTTGATTGTGTGGATAATGGATCGGATTAAACTGCTGGAACTAAAGGAAAAGGTAACTGAATTTATACATTCAATTGGCAGGGTGATTATTTAAATAATCTTGTAATCATTATTTTATTTTATTTTTATTTCATTTTTTATTATTATTTTACAGTAAGTTGCTCGTACAATGTATAAAAAATTTGATAGCTAGGTGAGTGAAATTTGACTTTCAGCTGCTTTCAATGGCATAAAAAGTGGCAGAATGATAAGCTTGCTTTAAGTAAACTATTTTGTTATTCAGTGTCTCCAGTTTTCATGTGTGTAGACCAAACAGATGTAGTGATGAAATACTTGAAGCACTTGTTACAAATAAGTTAAAAGTACAGCTGTGACAAGCATTGGCTATAATATCATTTGCACTATCTTTCAATGGAATTTTGTATTGAACGTTGTTGTTGTTTTTTGTTTTTTGTTTTTTTTTGTTCTTTTTACCTCCATCCGTGTTTGTAATGAGGTTGTCAGAGTTTTTTTTTTGTTTTCTTATTTCAAATGTTTCCACAGGATAGTTGGCCAGGGAATGGTCTGAGAGTTGCAGAGTCTGTACTGCAATCTCTTTCATCTTTCAGATCTTCAGCTAGCCTCCAGCCACACCCTCTGAATTTGGAGGTGAGAAAAGAGAAAGTAGGTGTGAGTGAGAATTTGTATTTTGTGGCAAATAACCAACCCTTTAGGGTGTATGGAGAGAAAGTATGATATAAGTTTTATGAGCTGAATAATTTACATTTCTGTAAGGAATGTAAAATTTATAGATTGGGAAAAGAAGAGTCATTTCAATACATTCCTTAGAGCATTCATTTACAGGCAATGATTGTATATATTTAGAATACAGCTAGTCTCATGCGAGCAATCTGATTGGTCGGTTATGTGAATCTATTCAATTAAATTCATGCTCTGTGGCATTTAGAAATGGAGTGAACGGGGCTCTTGTTGCTATGCTCTGGGCTTTACCGTCACGAATTTTTGTTTGTTGCTTAAGTTTAGCCGTTGCTAGGTTCTAAAACAGTTGGATTCAGGTATTGTGAATCTGCACTGCTTAGAAATCTTAGGCCTTGAGTAGTATCCTCACTATGCCTGAACACTACAGCTGGAGGTCTCAGATTCCTAAACACAGCAGATACGATATCCTAAGCTAACTTATATACACATAAATGTATTTATGTTCAGTGAAAAGGCTTTACCTTTTAACCAGCTGCTTAATAAGGTATTTGGCAAAGATCTTCAATGTTTGGCACCATCCAAACATCTTGAGTAAAATACACACCAATCAAGTACTCTGCTCATCTTGGTTTCAAATCCTCAAATCTTCCCTGCATTTCACCTCATGTATTTAAAGCTATTCCTCATGTGGAATAAATAGTCGAGTCTCGTTATACAATTCCATGCATCCTTGTCTTCTCCCACTCTACAAGATGGAGATGACATGTGCCACTTGTTGTCATTGATGTCCACTGATCTCATCTTCCAGCTGCTTCACATTACTAAGGTTGCACATTGGGAAAGAAGACAGTGTTGTTGCTGTTGGTGTGCATGTGCGTGTGTGTGTTTGAGAGTGTGATGTTGGCTAAATTTGTAATGTCTTGAGATTTATAGGTTTTGTTAAACTGGAAACGGCTAAGAAGTGATTATTGTTTGAACTTTTCAGCATGAATACTCTCTTGCCAGACAGTTGAGTGATGTAACTAACTTATTGTGACTGGAAAGCTATTCGGGTTTTACCAGCAGTAAAGTTCTGTACTTCCATCACCTATCTGCCTCAAGTCTAAGTCTTTGTAATAGTATGATATCATGTCGTCATATGCTTATGTACGTGCGTGTGCATGCTTGTTTGTGCTTTATGTGTGTGCATTAGTGCATATCCATGTGCATGTTAGTATGTACATGTGTGTGTGTTGGTGTATTGTGTGTATATATTTTGTTTGTTGAAAGTGTGTGTGTTTTGGGATAGTGAAATTGTTTGGTAAGGGATGACTATGATACAAACACACTTTAATGAACACCCCTTGTAAGTTGTGACACGCATGTGCGCACACACAAACACACAAAAATTATGACTAGCTTTAATATATATCATTGCAATTGCAATCTGAAAGCATTAACCATGTATTCTTGGCATACTGGTATAAGAGAGTAATGAAGGAATTGCTAAAGGGTGAGGTGTTTCTTCGTCATTCAAATTCCATTATGGTTACTGACCAGCAAACCAATCATTTACTTATAGGGAGAGGGAATTTTTATACTTCCCACAGTTCCTTGTGAAGCCTTTGCTGACATCATCACTCCTTGGGCGGCGTTTCTGTCAACACTGAAGGTTGTTGAGTGACATGCGTTATGCCTTTCCTACCATAGTTTGTCAAGTGTAACTTCCAAAATGAAGCCATGAAGATTTGGAATAGAAATTGCATGGTAGCGTAAATTGCATCACACACATCTGTATGTACTTAAGTGTAACTTGATGCTATTGCGTGTGGATTTATTTTTTTCTGTGCAAGTTTTATTTTTATTATTATTTTATTATTACCAAGAAAGTTGCCAGTAGGGCAATTGTGAGTCTACCATAATGCACACAGCATCATTGCTTTTGTGAAATATTATTGTTAGCTTTGTACATTTGCACACAAACTAGTCTAGAAAACAAAAATACACTTATGTTTATCAACTAACATGGAGTAACGAGGCATGTGGACCATTTAATCTCAATCAAGAGACATAACAAACGAGGAGCAGGGTTTGCTGTGTGTTTTCAAACAACTAACGTTTTCCCACTTTAACAAGTTATGTTTGTGTTCCTTAAAGTGTTAAAATATCAACAAGTACAAGTGCTAAAATCACGTCTACTACTTATTGTAATTACATGCCCAGGGTTTCATAGAGGATATTTATTTATTCTAATATTCAGTCCAAATATACCAGAGCAAACTGGTAGATATGTAAGCATTGGAAGGATTTGTGAGGGTACAATGTTAAATGAAAACGCAAAAGATTATGAAACGGTTTCTGCGTGAGAAAAGGGTATCTTATTATTAATGTTATGATTACAATGCTGCCTAAATAGAAAGTGCACTTTAAGATTTCAGAGGAAGCTAAAGGAGGGAAAAACAACAACAAACAACAGCGACATGATGTCACTCTGTGGTGAAGCATTACTGTCTGGATTCTGTTGCATAACCAGCCATCTAAATTGTCAATATAAACAAACAGGCATGAGATGAACCAACTTGAAGCCAGAGAACGCTAGAAATGCACAGTTCAAAGTATAACATCCTGGGTTTACTCCATAAGGAAGCATACACTTGGATCAAAAGTGGATCTCCTGGTTGTCCTAATGACAACTTTGGGGAAATCTGGTAATTGGTAAAAATTCAAGATGGCCGCTGGACACCATTTTGAAAATTCATCTAGTACTTGCTACTTCCACACTTGAGGCAGGATTTTAGAGGATCATTTTAAACCCATACAGTGGCAACAATAACTATAAAAAGAAACAAAATCCTGTGACTAAATGATTAATTTGGCAATTACGGGTATCTGCAAGTTCAAGATTGAAATGGTCCAAGGACTAATTCATGATATCACTTGCGAGAAAGTTTGGAATTTTCTCATGTGAGCACTCATTTTGTGTGTGGAATCATTGGAATGCCATCTGCGCACTTTTCATGTGTTTAACAAATTTCAAGCTATTCTGACTTCGGTGTACGCAGTTCTATAAATAGTATCACATTAGTGAATTGTTGAAACTTGTACCTCACTGGTGAGCCCTAGATTGTCCAAATAACAACTTTTTTTGCTAACAACTGTGTTATTAGTGGTCAATTAATTTTAAATAGTTACCAAAAAGCTGTTCTACTCAGCACAAATATGTGAATGTTTGTGGTGTTTGTTGCTTAACAAATAAGTTCTCTTTTTCCAAAGCAGCGGCCTACCTTTTGTACTGTCCATTCTTGCACAGTTTCATGATCATCTATAGGAACAGATTGAGTCGGGCCTTCTTTGAAGTCTTTGCCCAGAATTGGAGATAATTGAAAAGGAATTTTTGTATATATTTGTGTGTATATATATAATGTCGACATACAAAAGTGTACATCCATACATTCACAAGGTAAAGGTAAATTAATTGTCCCCCCCCCCCCCCTTCCCCACCATGCCAACTTCCAGGTGCTATAGACCTTGAGAAGGTTAGAATTAATATAACTTCTTTTAGCTTAAGTGAGAGTTTCATAAGGAAAGTATTCAGAAGTCTGCTTTAAACTTTTACAACTGTTATTCATTTTGAAAACTGTTATCTCAAATTTTTTTTTTGACCATGTACTTATTGATGAAGTGTATTCTGCTACTTAAGTTTAAAAAGTTGTGCTGCAACAGAATTAAAAGTCAGTACATTTCAATTGGGCTGGCTTGCTCATCAGTGCGTCAATCAGCTTGTTTGGGCATAACATACAGGGAAGTGATAAATGTGGGGCAGTTGATATAGTATATTTAGTAAGTATCTTCATGCTATTCGCACGTACTGCTTACACATGTGCTTATGCACGATCATGTAAACACAGATCCAGTTGGACAGACTACCCAGTTTGATGGAATTGAAGTCTCTACGTGGGATGCTGGATGACTTGGTCTTCCTTCAGTCCAGGATACAGTGGTTGGGCATCTCCCTATCTGAGTATCGGAAGGTGAGTCTAGGTTCGTGTGTGTTTTCACTTTCAGTCAAGTTAACGGGCAGGGTTCGATCTAGTGGGGGGAAGGGCAAGGAGAAACCTTTCCCCCCAGACTTCCCAGCTGTCCCCTTTAATTAATATTTGCATGTTGTGTGTAGTACAGCATGTATATTGAAAATGTATATGTACAGTTCCAGGAACGGAATCACTTAAATAAATTAACTAGCTAGCTAGCTACAAGTATCTGGATTTACTCCTTTCACTCAAGCTTGTAAATCTTGAGTTTGTGTCTTGTCCGACTACTGAACTAAGTTTTTAGAACAGACAAACACAGGAAATACAAGTCATATAAAAGTATACCAGTACAAGAGATCACTTGACAATAAGTTTGAGTGAGTCACAACTTGATACAATAGATAAGTGAGAATGAAGTAACTAGGATACTGTTTGAAAGTGCGATAGTTATAAATGATGAATGAAGGCGGCGACGACATCGACGATCAGCGAGTGGAAGTAGCGAGCGTGCGTGAAATAAATGCCAGTAGTGTTGGAAGTGCTAGCAGTGGTATGTAAAGTAAACTGAGCATATGTCATTAGGCTAAACTCTAAATTACAGCATATACAGTAGCTAATTTTAAATAATGGATTTAAATTCAATATCAAGATATCTCATGCATTGGTTATTTATTTATTTATTTTTAACATGTGTATAAGCCGAGGGAGCTCATTTGGTTATTGGAGGGTGGGGTGGAAATTCCATGTGCCCCCCCCCCCCCTTTTTTTTTTTTCTTGTATCTAACATTGACATAGTATGGAAAGCAATTGAGAAAGTGCGTTTGGTAGAGTGATAAGAGGGAGTTGTTTGGCAGTTGCAAAACCAGACAGAATCTTTCTTGCGGAATTATATCCTGTATATAATGCAGCAACTGACAAGTTCCCTGCATTTCATTCTTGTACAGAACAGAAGTATTAGATATGTCCAACAGACACAGGTATTGGCGGGAAAACTCGTTATCCCAATTCATTTCCCAGTGTCTTGCATGCTTCTTTCAAATACCTCTATTCTTCTCAGGTACTCCTCCACGTTAAATTTCACTATGGCAGACAGAAATTAGCATCAGCCACACGCACGCACACATGCATACATATGCACGGTGAGATAATGAACTCCGTTGTTATGGCTGGAGAACCAGGGAGGAAAAGAAGAGAACGTACAGCAGACAGCTTCTTGATCCAGTTAGGCCATAGGATGTCGCAAATGATGTGAATAGTTGATCAGTCTCTGACGCGTTGCAGTCGGTCATTACACACGCATGTGCCTAATTGCACTAGAAATTGTTGGGTTTTTTCTTCTTTTTTTTAGGCTAGATATTCCTAATTTGGTAAGATTTATATTAAGCAAGTGTAAACCACAAGCATTATGCAACATGGCAAATATTGCTCTAAACAATCAAATATACATAGTTGCACTGCACAATTGCACAACATAATATTATGCTTATAAAACCACAATGACACTTTGTGAGAATCTGTTCAAATGTGAATAGCTTTAATTGTTTGTTGTTGTTTTTTTGTTTGTTGTTGTTTTTTGCCAAGTGGTAGTATGAATTGTTAATATAGTACATGTAGTTAGTTCGTTTTTTGTAAGCCAAGGAGAAACCATAAACACTGCATCTGAGGAAACTTGTTTGAATATAGTGATTCTAATAGTCACTCTAATCTTGGGAGATTTGATTTTCAGCTGCTGTGGGTTGTCCTGTAATGCCTTCATTGGCGAGCGAACGTAGCGAGCGAGACACTTACAGGGGTAACACAATTGAAAATCGGGGATATGAGTTTGTTTATATATATGTGTGTGGACGTACGTATGTCATTTTGTACTTTGACCCTCGCTTATTTTTGTGTTCGCTCTGTGTTCGACCCCGTCCCAAACTTCACTAAACAGAATCCCCCGGTTTAGCGATCATTACCCTTATCACCTTAGAAATTGAATTGTTTACCGCTTTGAATTGTTTTGAGGGTGCAGTTAAAACTCAAAAACTTATGGGAGCTCCATTTCTATTCGAGTTAGTGGCGGTGGTAAGTTAATACGCTATTTGTCACAGTTATAAGCCCTAGTATTTACTTGAAAATTCATTGTCCACTAGACGAACCACGAAGGTAAGTCTTGCGTAGGTATGTTCAGTTGTGTGAAAGTATTGTGCGTTACAACTACTATTAAGAATATCACAAAGAAATTTTTTAATAACGTGACTTGATTTTGTTGCTTCTTTTTCAATTCAAACAGTTGCGGGGAGTGGTTACTATGGCCTTAAATCCCCTTTACCGCATATGCATAATTTAAAAACTCGACTTTATTTTAGTAGCTTGAGTGTTAGTTGTTAAAATCAATCGTTTAACAATAGTATAGTTTAAGGCTCGCTCGACATTTGTGCTCAAGCACACCACTAGTAATAATAATAATAATAATAATAATAATGATAATAATAATAATAATAATAACTAGTGATGCGCTCTAATAGCACAAAATAGCGAAGCGAGCGATGCATGTTCCCTGTAATTGCAGCTATTCCATGCATCCATGCATGCTTGGTGTGGCTAGGAACATTTAATGGCTTTTCAAAAAGAAAGATTCTTTACTTTGCTACCTGTTTCTGTTTCGTTTTAGCTCTCCTCCTCCTTGCCCTGTCTTTTTCATTTCTTATCTCTCTCCTTACTAATTTTTCTTCTGGAGTTTCTAACGCCCTCAAAGCTCTTGACCGAGCGTTTCTAACGTTTTGTCTCTCTTTCGCAGAATTTGTTTCACTGGGCATCGCTACTTCGTACGGCGGGTAAACAAAACAAAATGTTGCTAAGAAGGTTACCCGGCCCGCGCAAGCGCGTAGGAGAAAATGTGCACACGTACGCCCACGCAAGAACAAAAACAATTCCTAGACCTAACCAAAAAAAAAACAAAAAAAAAAATATATATATATATATATCACGGACTCATTAGAGAGTCAGCTCTGCTCACTTCGCTGAATAATGCTTTGGGTTGTCAAAAGTGTTCAGAAACTAAGTATTAACATGCCAAAAGTCAATAGCTTATCTAAACTGCTGGACATGAGATTAACTTGACCCATGCCAGCTCATAGATGTGCAGCAGACAGTGAGTGAGTGAGTGAGTGGTTCAATGTCTGACACAGTCCATTATATCAATTGCAAAGCTCTAGATAGCCATAATAATATGTCTAGTATCAGTGAACTTTGAAGGAGCCATCTGGCACATCACAAGGGTTGTTTGCATAGGTGCCAACGGTCCTAGTTATGGTGAGACATTTTGTTTTGTTCCTCTGTCCCCGGTGATTTTTTTGTCCCCAGGTTTCACAGGTTGTGGGAATATTAATTATATATATTATTTATTTATTTATTTATTTGTTATTATTATTTAGGAGCCTCGTGAAGTGGTAGTGTACAGGATTCTGGATGAGCTCATTGCTACTGAACTGGTCACAGACACATTGAAGAGCAAGGTGGTCCCATACTTACAGAGGCATGGACTGAGTATTGACACTGTCCTACTGAACTACATCAAGGTAAGCAAGAATATGTGTGTGTGTATGTATGAATGTTGTGTGTATGTATGTTTATATGATGTTTAAGATATTTAATCAAGGTTAATCAACAGTTATATGGCAGACCATGGGCATTTCTTTGAGAGGTTCCGCTTGCATCACGAGCATCTTGGTGTGCGTCTGGTTGGGAGTCGTTATATCAGGCGGTGATGGTGCTCCTATTGAGTACTTCCCACACACATGCGCTAACTTGTTATACCTGATGCTGTCACCACACAGAACTGCCAAAACTATGGGCTAAGTTATGGTTTTCTACCCACCCTTCCACTCCTGCTTTTCCGTCTATCAGACGTGACCAGACCCCAGGTCCTGCTGGAGGTTAATGGGGAGTTCGCTCCAATACGACCCCCAATGCCCCGCACATTACGCAGCTAATTAGCTAGCCAGAGGCAGACATTCACAGGTTTCCCTGCCACCAGCAGGGCCAGGGCTCTAATTCCCAAACTTCCTGGTCCAGTGTATGGCACCATGCATATAGTTAAGGATTTGTGATGTGTGCGTGCAGTGTTAAAAAGCTGTCAATTATTCCAGTAATGTGGTGTGTGTGTGTGTGTGTGTGTGTGTGTGTGTGTGTGTGTGTGTGTGTGTGTGTGTTAAAGCTTTTTCTAGATCGCTTGCCATCATCCTGGAGTTCTGGACCTCAAGAAGCTAAGGTCATTGCTCTTACACAAGCCATTCAGGATACAGAGGTAATTGAAACTACTGAGAAACTCTAATTTTAACCTGAAAATCATTGGCTCTGACCAATAATCTGATGGAATTTAGTTAAGGATATTTATTTGGTACCATAGCAAGTATTACTTTAAAAATATTCTAAGCACTTCCATTGTGTTTGAAAAATTACAGGATTGTTAATTGGCAATGGACTCTCACACTCTTATAGTACTTTATCTGAACAGAATAATTTTAGTGGCAAAAATTTACATATCACAACAGTTGAATAACTCTTTAAGATCAATGTGTCAGGATAAATCTAGCATTGACCTTTCCTCCTGTGTTGTTTAGATCTGCATTGAAGCATGTGTAGAGCTCCTGCGCTGTGTCCAGTCAGATTGGAGTGAGGATGTGGAGGAACTGGTGCACTCCTGCCTGGATCTGGGTCACGCCTCCTGTGCCAACCTCAGCAAGCAGTACCGCCTACTGCAGCTCAAGAAACTCCTCCAATCTTACGACATCAGAGACTTCAACTTTGCCAACATCACACAAGGAAGGGTAATAGTTTATTAGCTGTAGTAAGTATAATCTAAGTGTTTTATTTTTATTTATTTTTTATCTTTGGAATTCAGCCAAAGTTTATAGTTCAGGGTATGTAGGGTATGTGTATTTGATTATTATTATTTATATTTTTTTAATTATTTTTATTATTTATTATTTTTATTATTTATTATTTTTATTATTTATTTTTTTAATCTTTGGAATTCAGCCAAAGTTAAAGTTCATGAGGGTATGTAGGGCATGTATATTTGATTATTTTATTATATTTTTAAAAATTATTTTTATTATTTATTATTTGTAACTGTGCTGTAGTTCTACATTCGAAGGATTTTGCAGTCATGCAGTGAAAAAACTCTCCAGGATGCTTTAAAGGTATCCACAATGTAACAAACACAATATTGAATCTCAGATATTTCTTTCCAATCTTGTATTCCTTACCAACCGACTATTCCTTACCAACTGGCCATTCCTTACCAATTGGCTATTACCAATTGGCTATTACCAATTGCCTATTCCTTACCAACTGTCTATTCCCATTAGTAATAGGTCATTCCTTACCTACAGAATATCCAAAGTAGAGAGAGCGTGTATGTAAGCCAGGAATTCTTGTCTGAACCCCATTTTTAACAACACTATGAATTCCATTGTAGTCTAATTATGTGTTGCATATAACTAAAACAATAGTTTAAATGTTTAATTAAGTAAGCCCCAAATGGTAGCACTGAGGGTCCGTACCTTTAGTGCTTCATTTTATTTTGCAGCTCATCAAGCTTAGCTAAGTGAGACACTGTCAGGAGACAAAAAAGATTCAATAGGATAACCTATGGACCTACATGTGGTTTATTAGCGACAGCGTAATGATAGTCATTGAATAAACACTTAGCTTTGTACCAAAAAAATGGCCTAAAAGTGTTTATCCAATGACTGTCATAACCACAGTTAGTTGTGTATAGGTTATTGTAGGACCGTTACCGTTAACAAGGAGAACCGCCGTCTTTACAGTAGTAACAAAACCTAGTCTAGCGGAATCCTCGTAGGTTCGCCACCAGAGTCCGTAGTGTGGCCGTTATATCCCCACAGGTACACCTAGGCTCTAAATATTACTTTAGGATTAAGTTTAATTTAAAGTCTAAGACACTGGTCTGGGACACAGCTAACAGAAATTAATAAAGACAGACTGAAAAAAATACGAGACACGCACAAATATAAAGTACAAATTCGAATCAACTGTGCATGTGCAGACTGACTCGCATATAGTTGACCCTTTACCAAACAAACACACACAACACACAATAACTACATTACAACTGAATATGATAATGAAACAAAACAAGACACCTAAAGAAAATGAAGTCAATTCTTCAGTCCACTCTCTTCTGGTCTCTTCTCTCTTCTCTTTGTGTCTTCCTTGACATCAGAGGGCGGCCCCACAGTTATCCCATTGACTCTTTTTTGTTTACTCCTAATGATGTCCCACTTTGCTGATTGCAATGTGAAGCAGACACAGCTTGCTTTTTCTAAAAAAAAAAATCAGCCCAAAATTAAAAAAGTAGCACAATAAAAGGTCTTAAAATTTTTGTTTTGAGTAAGTTCATACCTAAATCAACAGTTAATTGTCAGTAAACTCCAAAATCAGAGCGTGATAGACAGACAGACAAAAGACAGGACGACTTCTGTAACCCTTTCGCGCATACGCACTGAGGGTTAACTACTACTAGTGATGTGCTTGAGCACCAATGGCGAGCGAGCCTAATATTACACCAGTGTTAAACTTATGCCATAGTAACCACTCCCCGAAACTGTTTGAATTGAAACAAAAAACAAGTCACGTTCTTTAAACTTTTTCTTTGGGATATTCTTAGTAATTGTTGTAATGCACAATACTTTCACATAACTGAACATACGTACGCAAGACTTACCTTCGTGGTAAGTCTAGTGGACAATGAATATTCAAGTAAATACTGTTGCACAGGGCTTATAACTATGACAAATAGCGTATTAACTTACCACCGCCACTAACTCGAATTGAAATGGAACTCCAGTAAGTCTTTGAGTTTCCACAAAAAAATTCAAAGCAGTAAACAATTCAATTTCTAGGATGATACGGGTAATGATCGTTAAACCGGAGGATACTGTTTAGTGATGTTTGGGACGGGGTCGAACGCTGAGTTAACTCGAAAATACGAGAGGGTCAAAGTACAAAATGACATACGTACGTCCAAACATATAAGCAAACAAACATCCCTGATTTTCAATTGTGTTAGCCCTGAGAGTGTCTCACTCGCTCCGCTCGCTCGCCAATTATTAGAAATAAAAGTGTTTATCCAATGACTGTCATAACCACAGCCCCCCCCACCCCCACCTCCTAACTGTGCAAACTACTCTACTCATGCATGTATTAATCAGAGCATGCTCGTGCCCTCAGTGCACATGTGCAAGAGGGTTATAGTAAAGCTCCATTCTTAAATTTATCAGGTTGAAATATGTATGTACTTTCATGAAAATGGAGTTATATTTTATTGTTGTTGTTGTTTAATTATTTTATTTTATATTTGTTTATTTATTTTCTTAGATTGCAGATATGTATCACTTGAATCAATCAGTTATCTACAGGGATTACTTGAAGGGTTTGATCAAAGAAGGAAAGGTAAGAATTAATTTCTAGAAGACAACTCTCATTGTTTTACTTTACGCAATTAGATTGAAAAAGCAGCAGATGTGCTGGAGGATCTTCCTCAAGAGGTCAGATTGAGTACTGCCAATGCCTCTCTCACATTCGCATCAACCAGGCTCACCTACCCTTTACATTCTAACATGGTATTGGAAGATATTAGTTAAAGTAGAATGTTAGTTATCTGAGCTTCAATTATGTGAACATGTGTAGTTGAATTTGGATTTGGCTTTGTCAATGGCAAACAGTACTATTTTTTCTCTTTATAGCCTGCCATTTTTTTTTTGTTTATTTTTGGTGCTCATGATTTATTTCTTACTAATGTGATGTTGTTTCCCAGTTTTTTGTGCGCTCGAGCACTGAGTTGCTCTAATGCATTCTAAATCTAAAATGGTCTCCGGGAAGTTGGTGACAAAAACTGACAGCTGGCATTTTCCACTTGTCGTGAATATGTCCCTGGCTATGCCCTTTTATACGCGACCTCCTCATTTAAGTATGAAGCTATAAACTACGTGTAGCATTAATAATAATAATAATAATAAATAACAACAATAATAATAATAACAACCATAATAATAATCATAATAATGATTAGGAGCAAAGCAATTTAAGTCTCAAGTGTTCAGACATATGTTATGTGTTCAATGTGCCTGTGTTATCTCCGTCCCCTCCTCCCCCAGATACAAGAGCATAACAAAATATTTTCCATTTTTTGAATAAATGAATTTCACGCTTACACCTCTCAGTTCAGATAGGAATTATCCAAGTGTCCTCAAGTCATATCTTGTCATATGTAAAAAATGACTATTTCGGTCACAATTTTAAATTGATAATCAATTACTTTCCTGTAGGACCTTCCATCTGAGAGAATAGCTGATATTCAGTTAGCGGTGATCAGCTTACGCTGTCTTTGCAGGGCTTCAAAGCAAGGTTTGCGTAAGATTTGACACATTTACTTTTGTCTGTTTGTGTTTTGTATATTTTTTTTGTTGTTGTTGTTCACTAGATGGACAGGATGTGTATTGGAATGGAAATGTTGTGGGAGAGGACACCATTGATCTGGCTTCAACTCTTGACCTTTATAAACGACTTTTGTCTCTTCAGGTAAGAAATTAATTACATGTATCAAGTTCTGACCCAATAAATTAATTGTTGTGTGCCATAGTAATTTAATTATTTTTTTCTCTTCTTCCCCTCCCCAACCTCCTCCTCCCACCCTCACCCCACTCCTCTCCCTTCCCTCTCTTCCCTTCCCCTCTGTGGTGTACCAGGTGGAGTTCAATCTTTACCTTAGTCCAGATGACTTGGAGTTGAAGGAGAAATGCATAATTCTCTTGAAAAGCAAAATTTCACAATCTTTTTCACATGATGTGCCTAAAACTACAGCAGCTAGAATTCATATCCTGACAAGGTACAGGATACAGGTTTAAATTAATTAAATGCTTACATTCATCCTTGTTGTGTACCTACTGCTACTATAGGTTTAGCGATTTACTTAAGATATCTCAAAAAGATCTGTATCATTACATTGGAGAGGCGTGCTTGGATTGTGGCCAATTGGATAGCATTAAGGAGTTCTGCAGGTGTGATGTTGTTGTAGTACCTCTTATATTAATATTTGCAGCCGTTTGAACATTTATGAAATACTATTAGTGTATTGAAGTTATTCTACCATTGTAGGACGCTAATGGAGATGCAGGTAGTCGACTCGGATCTCTTTATCAGAGTTGTTCATCATTTCTGGGAGCAGTTTCGTATCTTACCTGAATCTGCAACTAGAGATGATGTTGTTTTCATTCAGTATTTGCTGTCACACTGGACTTCATTTTGCAATGAGAGTGAGTGACACTGTATGTTGGCTATCATGCAGCCACCTCTGCTTCAATCTTGAGTCTCTAACATGAAAAACAAAAATGCAATACCAATAATGGATAGAATATAAAATAATAATTGTGTGAGTGCAAGTAATTTCTATATAATAATAGCAATTTTTCTCACTTCTAAAAGCCAAGTTATGTCAATTAAAACTTGACCAGTATGTCTAGTCGCAACTACTAATTCACAGTTGAGTATAGCTGGAGATACAATATTGAAAAACAATAGCTACAACTACAGAAACTCTATGGGTTTTTCACTTGATTATGTATTTATAGATGACTTGACAGAAGCCGTGGACTTGTATCATTTCAACACATTTTTATCTTCAGTCTATGCAGTTTGCACTCAGATGGAAGGACTAGACATAATGTAAGAACAGAGTGATAACTAGCTAGCTATTAACTAAAAGAAATGGCTACCAAGTTATGGCTTATGTTATATTATGGCTGCACGTGTACTGGATGGACAGGAATGAGAGCAGTACAGAAGCATCACTATCAGTTGGTAGCAGCAGAAGACGTTTTGTGGATGATGGAATGGTGCTTGACCAGGCTTGCCTCCTTCCTAGTCTGGCTCATTATTGTCTCTTGGCTGCCTCTACCATGCCTTCCACTGCTACCTGCAGAAGTGAGTATTACAATGCTTACAATAAATATACAGTAATTTTGTTATAATTATTATGAACCCTCAGCTCGCATGCACAAGAGGGTTATAGTAGTCATCCTGTATGTCGCTGTGATTTTAGAGTACTAACAAGATTTTTTTTTCTTTCTGGCAATTTATATAATAGTCTGCTGGATATATTATGCTGGTTAGATTTAAGTGAGTCCGAAGATGTTCACAATGAATACAATGCAGAAGAGACTCTAATTTCTGTGGCACGTCACCTGAGCAGTGTTTTGGAGGAGAATAGCCACACCCAGTTGCAAGCTCATTGCACCATTAGTGTAAGTTTCATTTATATTGATATATCATATTTATCTATTTATATATTTATTTATTATGTGTATTATATATATACATATAATCTGACAACTTACATATCTCTAGAGACTTATATCAGTATTGGTTGCGTACTTTTAAGAGTAATATTTGTTGTTGTTGTTGTTGTCTTTATACCCTTATATAGAGCATTATTAAACCATGTTCTATTTCCAGACATTGTCTACACTGAACCAAGAATCCATTATGAAAAGCTTGAGAAAGACCTTTAGTATGTCCTCTGAAATGATAGCTGGGCAGAATATCCTGGCTTCTCTCCTGAACACTCTCGCAAAGAAGGTAGTCATGTTTCTGTCAATGATTGTATGTCACTGCTAATCTATGGGTGTATTTTAATTACATATAATTAAAAAGTAGAAGAAATGGCTTCATTATTTCACATTAAATGTGGGAACATCACATTCTACTCAAGTTATGTGTGTCTGTTGGTGCTACTGTTGATAGTGACTGTGACCTACATGTGCATGCATGTGGTGGTAGGTGATGTGCAGTAACATTGTGGATCATGACTATGGCCTATGCTTGTTGCTAACACTGCCTCTCAGTGAAGTCAGTCAGCTCATGACAGCTGTGAAGACAGGCCATGCTATCACCAACTATGGAAGGGCAACAGTAATTCATTTATATTTAATATTTATTTGGTGATTCGTTTAGATTTAGATTTAAATTTCAAATCAGTTAAATTGAATTTTTGCATTTTTTTACTATAAATTTAGAAATAAATGGGCTAGTGGTGTTAACTGGTTGATATCTTTTGCAGGCTTTGTGCCAGCTGACTCTGGACTTCTGCTGTGTAACAGGTGACCAATCCAGGTTGAAGTCGGAATCACTTGATGTTCTCAAGAGGGCAGAATGGGGCCAACTTTTGAGTCGTTATAAAGTGTCTTACACACGTGCTTTTAAAGGTGGAGGTCACGAGGCTAAAATTGGTGTAGGTACGGCACTGCTACTCAACAGAGAAGTTGATGTGGACACAATTTTAAATTTTTATCAGTAAGGATTTGGAATTTTATAATATTGATTTGCCATACATGTAGATCTTGCATTGGTGTCATTTTGAATTTCTTCAAACAAAATAATAGCATAAATGTAAATCCATTAGGCGCCATAACTTATTGTAATACCAAAGCTCAACCAAAATTTGTGCTATCTCCCCTCTCCTCTAAAGCTAATATCAGACTTTGAATGCCTTGCATGACTTCAATCATCCCAGAATTTCTGGGACTGTCCAGGACTCTTTTTATTTTTTATTTTTTATTTTTAAAAATTTTTATTCTGGTTCTGGAAGGTTCCAAGAGAAGTAGTGCCATCTTTAGTAGCTATCAAGTATACAAATGGTCAAGCATTTTATCTACTTTAAGGCTAGTCATGTCTGCAAGGTTTGACGTCTTAACCCTATGGTCATTAGACTCATTACTGTCTTAAGCGCTACTAATTTGCCACACATTATGTTTTCATTTATACATATTTATAATTATTATTATTACACATATATTTACATTCCTGTTGGCTCCAATGTGTACTTTTCTCACTTCGATCGCCTGCCAATTCATTTCAATGTATATATGTGTGTGTGTGTATACCACAGAGAGGAGCTTGGCCAAGACATGCAGACCACTCTACTTCAGTACTTAACTACTGTCTTAACAAAATGGAATGGGCCGTACATTCAGAAAGCTGACAAGCTAATGAGTCTCATACCAAACAAAAGAAATGTCTTAGATTTATTTTCAAAGCTACTTTTCACTAAGGTGCTTTCGTAGTTAATGCCAGTACAGCATAATATTTAATATAATCATGCAGGTTCATCCTTATGACTATCCTAAGATCACATTTATACTACAATTTCTCAACCAAAGAAGAGACGAAAGAGAATCTAATCTGAAGGCTTTGCAGGTATTTTTGATGTTAGTTATTGCAAATGTAAGATTTGTTAGATCATTTGTGTTTGTCAGGGATTACATATTCTAGACTGCTTGAAGAATTATAAGAGATTGGCAGCTCCAACTGAATTTGAGAAACAGTGGTATCTGGACCATTATACAGAGGTGATAAAACTGAAACTGCAAGTGATTTGTATTTCAGTTTACAATGTGCGAGTTCATAACTAATGTTTTTAATTATTCAAGGGAACAGAGTGTGCATTAAGTGGAGGAGTGGCTGTGTTGCCTCCACAAGCTTCTAGTTGCCTACCATTTCATCTTCTGCTTTATGGAAATGACCCTATGGTGATCATCAGTATGTTTCAGCTATTAACTAGTAACACTCCTTGTTCTAGTTATGCTCAATTTAAAACTTTCTTTGAGATTGAAATGTGTTAGTATGTAACTGGAAATTCTCTTATAATTTAGCTACCTAGATTACATCATATAAGTGCGTATATCTTAGAGGTTCAAATATATGTGGTTTGACATTTAATATATACTTTATCTGCAGTGCAACATACATAAGAAGGATATTGAATGAAAAGACAATTTTTTTTTTGTGTGTGTGTGTGTGTCATGCAGGTCCTGAATTTTCTAAAGCTACCATGGCAGTTTTGTCAGCTGTTGCTCGACTTATTAAGGTGGAGGATAGCTCAGAAGGAAGATAATATTTAAAATTTTAATTTGCCTTATGTTCTAGCTTCCTATGGATGAATTCTATATATCAGCCATTCAGAGTATTGTACTCAAGTCTGAATCTTCAGAGTCAACTGACCAGCAGAAAAATAGTCAAAAGGAGGAATTTGAATTTTTGAATTTTGATGAAATTCAGCCACTGCTGCAGTGTATTAGTGACACTTCACTTGCTCTGAATGGGGCACGTTATCTGGCCAAATACTTGCAAGGAGAAGAAAACAAAAGATTGGCTCTTGAGGCTGCTCTAAAAATAGCATTGGAGGGCAAAGTCCAGGCTAAATCTGAGGTAGGCTATTAGTTCCACCCTAATTTGGCAGCCAATCAATAGAGTAGTCTACCTTAGTTAAGTTATTGTTAAATTGGATTTAACATTGTCGCCTACATACACACTGGAATGTCTCACCAGTCTATTTCTTACCTCACTACTAGAGTTTGGCCAGGCCAGGCTGGCTGCCCCTGTGAGCATTCTGCCCAACCCCAATTAGCTACTAAGACAAGTAAACAAGTAGGCGCTAACTCCATTTGCAGGGTGAACTCTAATCAGCAAACTCTAATCAGGCACTGGTCACTTCATTTAGCTGCTGGCTGCTAATCTCTTACACTTGTCTCATAACCCCCTGCCCATGCTATCATTCCATCTAGCCTCTGGAGTCTGGCTCTATAAGACATATATTATATATATACTTATTACATGAGTCAGATTGTGATATGGTGAAATATTTCATGACCAGGCTAATTTATTTTCACAGCCAGAGGGAGTGAAAATAAAGCCTGAGAGTGAAATATCTAGCCATATCACTCTGAAGAGTGTAATAAGTGGTTTATTCCACACTAGATATCTTCACTGCAGTAGGTAGTGCTATAGGGGACCGGTAACTCACAGGTAAAGTTGGTTGTAGGGGGGCTCCCCACACCCCCAGCTGATATTTTAGCAGCTGCTAGGTAGCTGTAAAAACCAGAAAAAATTGACTTGTTTGGCAGGGGTTGCTATAACTACAAGGGTAATGAATGAACTTGTGCAGTACAGCGTGAAATATGTACTTAATCCTGCAGCTCCCATCCTGCCCAAGACCCCCCTTCCTTCGTGTGGCCTTGCACCTGGGGTGGGTGGCACCTGTACTCCCTAATTACCCCCATAATTACCCTTTCCTACCCACTCACCTTTGGTCTTCCTAGATATTCCTTCCTAGTCCACAGCAACATGTGCTGAGTAGTTTGGCATGGGTGGCCTGAAGAAACCCCACCCCCAACCAGCATGTGCTAATTGGGGCTATGATGTGCAAGTCACTCCAACACTCTGGGAACCGCAGCTGGAACCACTGTCACTCCAACACTCTGGAAACCTCAGCTGGAACCACTTCCCCCCCCCCCCCCCCCCCCCCCCCCCCCCCCTGAATGAGGCCCCCAGCCCAAGAGCCAGGGCATCAAGGTCAATGCCACATGGGGTGGCACCCGCAAAGGGTTCCCTCGGGCACGAGCTGTTCCAGATCGGCAAAAAAGCAGCCCCACCATCTGAGGTCTGAACGAAAACCTGCATTGAGCCGTACCCGATGGTGGAGTTCTCTGACACACTTGGATAGCTCGATCATACGGCGCAAAAATGACCTCCCAGGTCTGATAGCACAGCATGCGTGCTGCAACTGGCCGATAATGGACAGTAGCTCTCTCTTAGAGCAGGATTTCATGCCTTCCCACCGCCGGATCTCACGACGCAGTCGCTCCAGTTTGGTAGGGGGCAGCCGCACGGTCATGGACAGTGTGTCCAACTTGAGCCCCAGAAAGGTGAGGGTTGTACTGGGACCCTCAGTCTTCCGAGAGGCCACTGGCACCCCCAACATGGCGCAGCGAGCCAAGGCCAATTGTAGGGCCCTTTCACCCTATCTTGACTCTGATTCACCAAAGAGAAGAAAATCGTCCAAGTAGTGGAGGCCATCCACCTCATCATGGTTCACCAGGATCCACAGTAGTGCATCTGCCACGGCATTGTACAGCTTTGGAGCTGATCTGAGGCTAAAGGGGAGGACCTTGTCTACGTACACTTGTCCTTCCCCGCTCATGCCAAGCAATCGCCTGTCGCCCGGGTGGATGGTGCCTCGACCCCTCGCTATCACCCTTTTGCAGGCTTCATCCACCGATGTATAATGCAGACTGCACAACTCGGGCTCAATACCATCATTCACGCTGTGGCCCTTCGGGAACGACAGATCTACAATGAGACGCTACTTGCCCGGTTGGTGCCCTTTGGGGACCAGACCAAACCGGTTCACTTGCACACACCTAGCGGTGTCGGAGTCCACAGGACCCAGCACTCGACCTGCAGACAATTCTGACGCCAGAAAATCTTTTATCACCTCTGGGTGCACATCAGCCGATTGCATGTTGCTGGCTGCACTATGGTATGATACTGAGCCATGGCGAAATCCTATACGGAAACCTTCACGGAGGCCTTGCACCAGAAATACGACATAGGCCCTGTCTGGATGGATCGCCAAGCACTCCTCCCACAGCTCTGGCACCATGGGGCACTGAATATGGCTCCAACCATCCACTGCTGGGAGGGGACTAGATGTTGTTCTGCTAGCCAGCATCAACAGATCCACTGTGTAGGAGTACGAACACGGTGGTACCCCTAAACGGCAAAAGACACAATGACAGGGCGTGGGGGAAAGACCACACAGTCTTTGCATACCCTACTAAACAGGAGGCCCAGCCATCCATCGTGAACAGTGAGCAATGCCCTGGAACGCCCTCAGGACAAACATATCCTCGCATACTGACACGGCCAGCATGCGAGGACCTTCACACCCTACCCATTATCCTACTACAAAATGCTAGTACTAACCCCCCACCGCCCCCCAAATACCGGCTTAGCTACCCATCCCCTACCTCCACCAGCCGACTAGTTATGCCCTCCATAAACCGCCCCGCCTGTCCAAAACATTTGTGAATCATCAAAGCATAGAATGCTGAGCCTGAAACAAAAAAAAAAGAATAAATGAATAACGGCACAACAATACAATCAAAACACAAATAACAGTCACAGCTGCGACAGTTCAACTGAAGAGGCCCCAGACGCTGGGCAGTTTATATGTTCGATGTCTTTCCCTTCCCTTCTTCCATGGGAGGGCATGCCGTTTTCCTGTGCTCACCACCACAACGGGAGCAGATGTGCTGGAAGCGGCACGGGATAATGGCACATGGTCTGCCGTCATTCCAGGCGAAGCACGCTACCACACGCCTTCTCTTCGGCCGAGGTGTGGGTCCGCTGTCAGAAGGCCCCTGGACAGACCTAAGAGCTCCCCCGGGCCCAGCAGACAAGAGGCATCTTGTGTAAAGCGCCTGGTCTAGGCGCCCGAACTCGGCCTTCTCCAGGGATGGAACCTGTTGGCGGAAGCGTGAATCGTACGCCCGCCCGCCACCAGTCGCCCTTGTCGCCCCCCGACAGGACTATGGCCAGGTACGCCCACAGATCCACGGCCTTACTGGGGAGGGCACGGACAACAATTCCGGCGAAGTGGCAGAAGGCCCTTGCCCATCCCAGCAGGTCTGTCACCGGGCGAAGTTTGTGCGCCGGCAGTGGTTTGGTGTCCTCGCCGTCCAGAGAGCGCCGAAGTTCCACCTCCAGGTTCTCCTCCGACAACTCGGCCATGTCGACGAAGTCCCCCTTCAGGATACGGCGGACTATCCTAGCTGGGACCACAGGCAGGGTCTCACCCAGCTGAAACTTCCCTGAGGGGGACTCGGGGAGTGCCGCAATGGCTTTCCCCGGTTCTGAACCTGCTCCTCCTGGTGATCCCAGGTTCTCTGCCATTGTGGGCAGGCTGAGGTCCCTCACACGACCCGCATCAAACTCCCCGAGCCTTGGTCCTAAAGATGCGGTACACACCACATATTCAATTAGAAGCACTAACTGCTGCCAATCGACAGCTAAAGTGATACCACTACCTCACGCCCCCTGCACGAGATAAGTGACACCCCGCTTATCTGTACCCACGGGATATGGCAATGAGATAGCCGAGCACACGCGGCAGACAAGGGTCACACCACTTGCTCGCCTATACTGGATTTTAGTGTAACCCCGACAACATCACTTCACCCCAGGCACAAGTGATCCAATAAGCATACCACGCTGCACTATACCAACCACTGCTAGGTACAGCAGATCTGGTAGGAGTCTCGCTACCCACCCAACTGCTGCCTGCATATCTGGTAGGAGTCACACAACCTGCCAGCCACACAACCTACCAGCCACATCCAAGTCCTTGCACTTCTATGTCCCATTCCCATTGTATTACGCAAGGGTACTGTCCCTTGGAACGGAGTGCTCATCTAATCATTCCATGTGGAGCAACCACTAGTCAATTAGTCTGAATAGCCAAGGTATTTGAGAGGCTTCCCCAGCTGGTCAGGAAGTGCTTCAGCAATTGACACACATGTGAGTCAATAGCAAATAGATTAGTTAATCTCATCATGTCTAGCATAAGAGTCAAATACATTTCTAAAAGAAAAAAAAATCATTCAAAACACACACATAATATATACTGCTAGATGATGGAGTTTCACACAGTACAGTTAACGAAACACTGTAGAGTGTGTGGAAAAAGGCTGAATAAATCAAAAGGAAAGGCACAGCCTGTCTACTCTTGTGCAGAGGCTTCTGAGGACCTGTCAGCTATTGTAGGAGTTGACAACTCCAAGGAGAGAGATCATCACATCTTGCCTCAGTTCTTCTGCCATCTCTGCCGCTCAAAAATCTCCTCAGCCAAGAAATCCAAAAAAGATGGATTTCCATTCCGTGCCATTGTCCCTAAGGAATGGTCATCACACCAGGAAGAGGACTGTGAAGTAAGAAAAAATAAATACAAAAATAAAAATTAGAAATTATTACTAAGTCAATGAGTGAACCAATATCCTAACTGAAGGTTGAAGTTATCATTGGGTGGCCAATGCTTTATCTATTGAATGCTATTCAGCTTAACCTCATTCCCACCAGTCTGCCATCCCTTCTCAAGTTACACTGCATCTAGGAAGTTAATTAATTCTACAATGAAATTACTAAAATAAAATAAAAATCAGCACATTAAAAATATTTAAAAATTTCACTCACCTCTCTTAATATTCCAGGTTTGCTTACACTTCACTAAGGTGTCCAAAGGTGGTGGTCACAATGCCAAAGGCCCTAGCAACAAAGGCAGGATGAGTGGAGAGACTCCTAGGGCTGTAATAACTTATGTAAAGTCAATTGCAGCAGCTCCACTGCCTGAAGATCCCAGTCCAAAATTCATTCCCACCTCATTGAGCAAGAAACTTGTATGCTCCATCTGTGGTAACACGGTGTATCGGCCAGTTCTGCTCTCATGTGGCAATGCAGTTTGCTCAGACTGTTGCTGCAGGACAATACAAAGCACATACAGTTTAGATTGTCCCTGTTGCACTGAGCACTCGCTGAACAGTACCACTATCAATCCTCCCTCACCTCTCTTGCTGTCTTTGCTCAAAGACCTGTTGCTGTCCTGCATTCGTTGTAGCAGGGCTGTAAAGCTGGAGGAGTACAGTTTGCATCTTGCTGGTAACTGTAGGAGTCACTGTGCAATAATGAACTCACCCTCCAAAGTGACCCTTAGGGATGTGCTTGACAAGCCTTCCACATCACCTGCAACCCCAGCAGAGCTTAGAACAGCACAACACTTGGTGAGACGCATCATTAGTCAGGATGAAGGCTCTTCAACTGCTGGAGTGATTTCTGTGCCGACTAGTGGTCAGGCAAGTCAAATCCTAATGTAACATTTTTATTAATTTAATTTTTGATTAAAAAAATATAGCCTATAACCTTGATACAAGTTCCTCAATGCCGAGTAACCACAGCATCAGCAAGCAGGCGCACCGTTGGCCGAAGAAGTGGTTTTCTTAGCGCCGTTCGGCAGATTGCTAGTGGTGGGGACTCCAGTGAGCAGTTTGCAGCAGAGCTCCAGGCAATCTCGAAGTCAGAGAGGGAAGACATCATCCAAAGTGCACAGCTTCCAGTTGTTGTTCCTGTTGACCACTCACTTGCCATGAAAGCCGACCTTGGTATTCCCTGGACCAAACTTCGAATACTTCGCCGGTAACAATAAACCCTTAAAAATTAAAGCAAGAAAGTGAATACAACTAGCTGTATAACTTATAATAAAAATATAATAAAATAAATAAAAAATAATTGGGAGAGAGTAATTTACACTTGTGAAAAAAATTATCAGAATCATTAAACATCTTACCAAATCCAACATAGGTGGTTTAAAACCTTCAATGTGTCGATGGCAAGTGAAGGACAACAACGAAAAATGGCAAGGGACATCACTGGCGATGATTTGGTTGCGGAAAAAGGAGCTTTCACTTTTGCTCTGAACGGTGGCAGGGATGAAATAAGGGAGGTGCCATTTGTCTACAAGCCAAATTTATTGCTGCCATTGCAAATTTGGTGGACAAGCATGAAAAGTATGAGTAGAAAATCATTAATAATAGTAAATGTAAATATGAATGCGTACACACCTAGCTCCAGTTCAGGTTTGACATGGCATGATGGAGCAATCCCGTCTGATGAGATTTGGATCAAGGTTGGCGGAGATAAGGGGTAGGGTACCTTTAAGCTGAATCTTCAGCTCATGAATACCACCAACCCGAACTCCGTGAAGCGCACGACCCTGCTGTCGGTATTCAAGGCTGATGACACCACAACAAATCTGCATATAGCCCTGAATATGTACAGGGAACATGTTGTGGAAGCACAAGGGATGCCAATAAAGTAAGATTATTTGTATTGCTCGTAGTTTTCTAGTCTAAATCTTACCTCATAGGAATTGCAAGTTCCGATTGTTTCACTCCGGCGACTATGAGTACCTCTGTCGCATGTACGGGCTGAGCGGAGCCAGTGGTATGTTCAGCCTTTAAATTACGTTAGAACATGTAATTACACTTTGATACAATAAAAATGAAATACCTTAAACAGGTCGCCACAATTGTTTGTGGTGCCTTATCACAAGCTCAAAGCTTGCTGAACCTCCCTCTCAGCGTGGTCCTTTTCCAGAGAGATCTTTGGAATCACTGAAGGCTGACCATCAATCGTATTCGACTTCTGGCCATGGTGATCTGAAACAGGCAAAGCATTTTAACAATGTCATTGGTGAAGTCATCTTTGAAATCCCACTTGATCATGTGAGGTGTTACAATACATCTTAAAAAAGAATTAACTTTTTGCTGTAATTTAATAGGTGTGCATACCTGGGCTCCACTTGTCACTGGGTATTTTTGACCGTTTGTGGACATTGCTTGAGAATAGCTGCAAGGAAGCAGATTTCAGACTGGCAGTGGACAGCAACTCAGGTAGTGCGAGTACCAGCAGTTTCCACAAACTGTCCGTACTCAAGTTGGAGTCTCAAACACTAGCAGACTACTCCAGACTAGTGTCAGAAATGCACACCTATGCGACACTGTCCGCTGTTTCTGACCCAGCCATACTGAATAACCTCCAGATTGAGTTGTGCACAACACAGAAAAGAATGCAAGATATAGTATGACATATTCTATTTATTCAACACTGCATCATTCACTTACTCCAATATATAGGCCATTGAGATATCTAAGGAGGAGGCCAGGCTGAAGAAGACTTTCGATTACAAAAGTGGAGTCTTCTTTTCCACCCTGGATCACAGCCTGCAACAATTAAATGTGATGAGACAGGCTTATCACGGTGGCACTTTTGTTGGCAACCATGTGCACAAACTACTCCAAGTAAGAAATAAAAGAGTACATACAATTATTTTTTACCTTTCAACTCATGTAGCCAAAGAGAATTGAGGTGTTAGTCAACAACATCAGGCAGGCTGGGACTCAGCACGGTCCATTAGCTGAGGTGGAGGCAGACCAGGTGGCAAAGAAGTACAGTGAAGCTTTCACTCTTTTCAGTCTGTGCCACAAAGGTTACAACTCCTCTCGTAGGCTGACAGACTCTGACTTAAAACAGATAGGTAAACACAATAAGCGGCAAATTTTGTTAATTTGTTTACTCAAATACGATATTATGCATGTGTGTACTTAGAAACTGACATCAATACCTTCATGGCCTTCTACAGAAGAAGTTTTCCTCGTGCCACAGTGCTGCCGAAGATGCACATAATGGAATCGCACGTTATGCCATGGCTTCGGAAGTGGCGTCTTGGTGCTGGCCTGATGGGCGAACAAGGGGCCGAATCTATTCATGCACAGTTCATGAAACTTGAAAGGACCCACCATGGCATACCTAATGCAGTTGACAGGCTGAAGTACATCATGAAGGAGCATCTGATTGCTTCTGACCCTTCCTTGACTGGCCTAAGGCCTCCTGTCAAGAAGTATAAGAAATCAGAAGAAACCAGCAGCACATCTGTCTCCAGTCCCAGCACATCCTGCAGCTCCAGCACTAATCCTTAAATTAGTTTAATGCATCATAAACTTACTTTAGCTAGTATATACACATCTCACCCTTCTTATGTTAATCGGCTTTTCTTCACCACACTGCTTCTCTTGTTATCGGGACACTTCAAATCAAAATAACTACCGAAGAAAAAGTATTTGACTTCTGAAAATTGCTGTTAATTTCAAACTAAGGCTAATAAAGATACTTACCAGCTTCATTCCAGTCAGAGCACTTCCAGGCGCTGCATATAGCCTTGACAGGGGAAATTTTTTTTGTGGGTGTGCCTAAGTGCCCGGTATTGACGAGTTAAAACTGCCGTGTGCTAGGTACTAGATCTCACATGTACCAGGCAAGAGTCACTCTACTTGCCAGGCAGCCCGCTAGAAGGCTACCCACTACCATTGCTTTAAAAAGAAGGGTTGCATACTTAGCCCTACCCCATCACTCCCTTTGTGCTCCCTTGCCCAAGCAGAAGAGATTGATCTACTAATCAACCCCTCTATCTCCCGGCACTAACATTCTTATCATTGCTACCTAGGGTATGCTACCTAGGGTTAATACTATTGCAGCTAAAGTACCACAGCACTCACCGTTTGACGCCATTACCAAAGGATGGCTAGCTAGCTAGCAATCCAATAGACTCGAAATAGAAATAGACTGTCAGGCTCTATGGCGTCAAGTGCTCCACTTGAACTAACTGATCACAATTCTCTTTTACTCCCACGTGATGCCTGGGCCCACAGGCCCACAGACCCAGTATCCCTTTACCAACGTGCAGGAATTCCCCGCCTGGGATTAACCCCACCTAACCTGCGGCTAAATGGCCAATTATAGTTATTGTTGTTCTTTTGCGGTGTTGACTATGAATAATCTCAACCCAAGTGTGCTGGATGTGCCTGGTGAACCCACTAATGGGATTATAATAGACTTGCTCTCTGCTGCAGAGGAAGCTTGCAAGGACAATCCACAACTCTGTGTGAAGCACCTTCTTGCTGCCTGGTTTCACCAGCTCTACCCTTCCTCTCCTCCCATCACCAGACCATGTCGGTTTGAAGCAACTGCAAGGAGAATTGCAGCACCCACTCGACCCTCTACAAGAGGTTGTGCTTCCTTGGCAGAGGAAGAGCTAAGGGAATATCGTGAACGGGCACCCAAGATTCGTCCCTCACATGATACTAGCACAGGTAAAATACATAATTAATGTGTAAGAAATTTTGTAAAAAAATTTTTTTTAATGTTTCATTAGACTTAGTTAATCTCCACCAAGCAGGCCTTGCACAAACGACCATAGATAATTACTTCTTAACAGACACTCCCCCACACAACCTACAACACATTCAGTTAACAGAAGAATTACTTATAGAACTACACACATATATAATATCCAAATACAAACATCATTCTAAATCTGATATCGGCAAATTTTACCAACTACTTAATCCCAGTTATTCTACACTTCGTCCAGACAACATATTCCGAAAAATTGAAAAAAATGTATAAAAAAAAATTTTAAAACTCAAAATCAAACAAAAAAAAAGTCACTACATCTAATCCTTCCCCATCCAATCCTGCACACTCCTCAAATATACTTACAACTCCACCATTATCTGGTCATTATTCCAAGCATGCCGTAGACAGAAGAGACAAAAGACATAAAGAATTAGTTAGTAAATATAAATCTGCACAAAATAGTTTAAAAAGAAGGGAAATAAATATTGAAATCCAGTTCTACTATATCTGGTTTGCAAAATGAACTTCAGCAGACAAAAACGAAGCTGGAAATGGCTCAAAATAATATTCACAGCATGGAATCGTTCATAGATAGTTTGCTGGAGGATCACCATACTACTTTAGATAACATAGCCGAACATAACAGAGTTAAATATAACCATATCAGAAATGAGGAGGAACTTTCTCAACCTCCAACTAATTCACTGTCGTCAGACACAACTGATACCGTTTTCACCATAGCTACGAAAACTGGAACCAGATATGTCAATTCTATTCGAGAATTATATTATACTTTAACCCTCTTCCTACCATTATAGAAAGCACTAAAAGTGGTCTTTTTTGACCAATGATCTTCAATACCATATTACTCATTAATTAATACATTTTGGAGGAAAATAACATAGGGAAATTGTTCAGCATATATCAAATTTTTTGACTTTTTTGCTCTAAAAATTTTTTAAAGAAAAAATCATGATAATTATATGAAGAAAATGTATTGTGGATAGCAGATGAATGGTCAGATACATCACAGTAAGCCTAGATATATTTTTTATGAATATTGTCACTTGTTGGAGAATGCCATATAGCAAAACAGTTCCTTTTACGGGTGAAACAAAGAGCAACATCACACTTTACACAATATTTGTCAGCAAGTGTGTATTTCTTGTTTTCTTTACAGATCACACAATATTTCCTTCCTGTAGCATAATATGCTAATCGATGATGTGCTCGAACTGAACGTGGCTGCCGACCTCGTCCTGGTGATACAGTAGGCACAACAGAACCAGCATCAGCAAGTTCATTGATCAGGTCCACAACAAAATTCTTATGGTCACTCTTCTGTTCATATTTTGACCTATCATCACCAGAAAGTGATAATTTATGTAAAATATAAGAATTAGTTACTGCGATATCTACACAATGGTAGAATAAGGTCTTCCAATACTTGTGTGTCTGTCTCCTTGTCTGATGATATTGCAACAACTGATCAGACAAATCCACTCCGCCCATAAAACGATTGTAATCATACGTGGAATTAGGAATTGGCACTAATACTTCTTCACAACCCCCACCATACTTTTTCACCCGTCTTTTTACTGTGTTGCTGGAATTTCCAGTAGTCACCTCACCTGTATTATTAATTTCCAACAACAATATACCCTCATTCAAAGGAATGAAAGCGATGGCAGATAAATTGATAGAATTATAATCTATAAATATACTTTGACAGAGATTTGGTTCGCACTCCTGAGATAAATCACCTGAAATTTTGTATGTGAAATTTTGCTCCCCAAAGAGCTCAACTGTCACTTCTTGCACAGTTGATGCAGTACAAACAACTTTTGTGTCTTTCCAACAGTTATATACAATTGATCCTTGCCTAATCCAAACCCCATAACCCCTCGTATACTTCTTGGCAAGCATTTTATTCCTCTGTGGACCTAGAGTTGCTGGGCAGTTTTCACGTGTTGGATTGATCGTTCCAACAGCACCAATACCTTGCCTTTTTAGTTCCTCAAATATAACTGGGGAAGAGTAAAGTTGTCGGTATAGACAACAAAGCCCTGATTCTCTAGTCCATCAACCAAATTTGTAACTACGTCAAAACCTAGCCCATTAGAACTCACAGTTTCCCCTTCCTTTCCACGATACACATTGAAATTCCAGGTATATCCAGTTTCAGAGTAAGCAAGTACCCACAATTTGAATCCCCATTTTACCGGTTTGAGCCGTATATACTGTTTACAACTGAAACGAGCTTTGCTCTTCACCATTCTCTCATCAACTGCGATATTCTGGCTAGGATAAAAGAACTTCTTACAGTTATCTCTCAATTTATCCAAAAGATTCCTAACTTTGTGAAGCCGATCATCCTTGTCAATGTTAGTAGGGTCACAATCACTCACATGTAAAAAGGTAAGAATGGCAGAAAAGGTATTTCGGCTTATAGGGCCATTTTGAATAAATTGGGATGAAAAAATAGAATCAGTAGACCAATAAGAAAAGTAGTCTGTGCGTGGATTTGTTCCCATGAATATAACCACAGACAAAAATTGATAAAAGCTTTGACGAGCTAGTCCATCCTTAGGATAAAAATCATAACTAAACTTGTACTTGTCAGAATATATTTCTGCGTACGTATTACTGTTGATACAAATCTCGTCAATCATTTCATAGTTGAAATAAAGAAGAAAATAATTGAGAGGAGAAGGCGTAAAACCAGATGGTAAATCTAGCCCTGGTGTATGCTGTGGGCTAAATGCTGGGTATGATACAGTATTTGTATCAATGACAGAAAGCTCTTTCATTCCTGGTTCATTGGTGATAGTAGTAGGTCCACGAGTCCTAACCCTACAACGTGCACCTCTCCCACGTACACCTCTCCCACGGCCACATCTAGTCATAGGGGTACCTCTTGGAGATTGAGGTGGAGATGGGGGTTGAGACTGAGATAACGATCGGGATGGAGGCGGTGATGATGAAGACTGAGACGGAGAATCAAACATAGGGGGAGTAAACTGCGTAGCCATTGGAGATACAGGGCTCTCTTCATCACTAGATGGTGAAGGTTGTGTAACCATATCACTGACAGGACTCTCCTCAACACTAGACCCAGCATTGGGGTCATCTGCTGTGGCTTCTGGATCAGAGAGGTCAAAGTAGTCATCTTCAGATGAGCTAGAGCCATACCCATCAGGAAAAACTCCAGTTTGAAACATACTGGCAACAGAAGCAGCATCATATCGATTGGAATGGCCTTCTAGTGGGTTATCCATTCTAGAGAAGGCTATACAGTACAGCGCTACCTACCGTTACCCTAGCCTATCGATACTTTGACAAAAACTAACTTCAGCAATTAAAAAAAAAAATTTCAATCGGAAGGTAATTTTTTTTCTCTACTTATAGGTAATAGCATCAATGTACGGCGCAAATAAAGCATTTTTGATGAATGATTCCTTACCTAAAATTTAAATGATTTTTGGAAAACTTGATCATATATGATTATTTTTTCTGTGGCTGGTAGGAAGAGGGTTAATAACTATTGGCATTCCTCCGGAAATTTCTACCACAATATCCACAGTACTAAATAAAATCTGCCTACAATAAAACTGATTCTTTAAAACTTCCAAAAAAAAGCTGTGCAAAATACATGAGGCAAGCAGAAATGCCAACTATTAGCTCTGCACACAAAGCTTCTAATCTAATTAATACCCCCCAAGCTCACATAAATACAGATGGTACGACTCTACACATGAAATTAGTGGAACCGTCATGGGTGTGCAGGAGGTTTCCGATGGTTCTGCTGAAACCATGATTATTGAGCTGGACAAGCAATTAGCTAAATTAAGAAATACAGCAAATGAATTAAATATTCCTAATGCTAACGCTATCAACTGGACATTAATAGTCAGTTCAACATCTGAGGCAGGGGATTTCTTTCAGGGATCATATTAAATTAGAACCAAGTAAACCTAATACTAGTAATAGAACTACTTATTTGAATAATGTACTAAATACAACTTTAGAACGGCAAGTTGGAAGCCGATATTTTGTAACGGCATACAATTCAGCAAGGATATATTTTCTTTATCCAGCTGTGCTGGAATTTCTGCAAAATTTATCAACTACGAAGAGCCTCAACCGATTGGAACAATATGTCATGTTGAAGTTGCAGGATGAAACTATGCTACATAATTTAAAGATTGATGGGCTATTTTTTACCGAATATATGCAGATCTCACTAGCTTAGTTAAATCTAATAAATTAAATAAATCAGTTTTCGACATGAATAAATATTATTTAGAACTTCTATATTTTCTTGAGGAGGTGAGTAGTTACCCAGAACAACTTCTAGATAATTCTACTCCAGTGTTTGTATCAGAAACACGTTTATATGTAAGCACTAAGCTTAATATTCGTCACAAACATTCGCACTCACACATAATCAGCTCTATATTTTGCATGAGTAACATAAATAATGAAATATTACTGCCTAGAATTCAAGCTGCGGCAAATTCAATGAAAGTTAAATTGTATGACTTATAAAAAAGATCAATTGCCGGGAGGCAAATACTGGTCTCCAACAGAGGAGCAGAAAGAAATATTAAAACGTTTAGCTTAATTACATATGTGACAGCATATTAGGGCTTAATGACTGGCTAACGACACATACCCCTAACTTAAGCCAATTATCGAAGTCTACATTGGTGGAAGTGAAAAACAAAAACAAACCATGCCATGGTAAATAATTTAGATAAGGACAACCGTAATATAATTGTAAATACTGCACAAAGAAAAAGAAGATCTATGGAAGTAAATAATAAGGAAGATGAGCGCATATTACAAGAGGGAAGAATTAAAAAAATGGAATGTGAGAAAAAGAAAGCCGCACAAAAGGAAGAGCGAAGAATAATAGAAATTGAAATGTTAAGTGCCGTCCCTGTGATACACACAGAAATAGAGCCCACCTCTGCACTTCAAAATATTGAGGCAGACAAAACCAACACCATACCTGGCAAAGAAAAGATGAAATTGGAGTTATTAAAAAATCATATTCGAATACGAAATAAAATAAGCTCTTCCAGTAGGATTAGCCTAACATTCAGCTACTCCATCCTCGCAGTAGGCGGCGGACCATTCTCCGAGCCGTATCTCCGCAAGCTCCCGGAGTTAGGGAGAAGTTCAGACACCTTCAAAGAGGAAAGTTTACACAGAATTCAAATTTTAAGTTTACGGAGAGTTTTACCCTGTATACGCGATAACACCGGAAACATAGCCCTTAAACGGGAAGCAGTGTAACTTGCAGTGCGGGGGTTCCACCATACTTGCGTTCGTTACGTCACAGATCATAATAATAAGTGATGTCATACATTGAAAGTGACGACCCTATAACAGGGTTAGAGCAGCTGCTAAAATATCAGCTGGGGGTGTGGGTAGCCCCTACGATCAACTTTAAGCTGTGACTTACCCTTACTCTAGTACTAACTACAGTAGTGAAGATATCTAGTGTGGAATAAACCACTTATTACACTAGTCAGAGTGTTATGGTAAGATATTTCACTTTCAGGCTTTATTTTCACTCGCCTCTTGCTCGTGAAGATAAATTAGCCTGCTAGTGAAATATTTCGCCATATCACACTCTGACTC